>Ga0302200_10000218_pt1 | contig 60723 bp, 51 predicted proteins | sample II_Bog_N3_1_FD_194585 | JGI IMG/M metagenome (GOLD analysis project Ga0302200, IMG submission 194585) | Peat permafrost microbial communities from Stordalen Mire near Abisko, Sweden - II_Bog_N3_1 | ecosystem: Environmental > Terrestrial > Soil > Wetlands > Peat | place: Sweden: Abisko...
TGTGATAGCCAAGTGGACCCACCTGTTCCCATACCGAACACAGTAGTTAAGCACTTGAACGTCGAAAGTACTTGGGTGGAAACGCCCTGGGAGGATAGAAAACTGCCAGTTAAATCCAGTAATGATAGCCAAGTGGTTCCACCTGTTCCCATACCGAACACAGTAGTTAAGCACTTGAACGTCGAAAGTACTTGGGTGGAAACGCCCTGGGAGGATAGAAAATTGCTGGTTTTATTCCTTGATAGCTCAGTTGGTAGAGCAATCGGCTGTTAACCGATCGGTCGTAGGTTCGAGTCCTACTCAAGGAGCCAAAATTTTGGGGTATAGCCAAGTTGGTAAGGCACGGGACTTTGACTCCCGCATGCGTTGGTTCGAGTCCAGCTACCCCAGCCACTTATGATCCACTAGCTCAGTTGGTAGAGCATCTGACTTTTAATCAGGGTGTCCCGAGTTCGAATCTCGGGTGGGTCACCATTTCATGGCGCGTTGGTCAAGCGGTTAAGACACTGCCCTTTCACGGCGGTTTCATGGGTTCGAATCCCATACGCGTCACCATTTACGGGCGATTAGCTCAGCTGGGAGAGCGCCTGCCTTACAAGCAGGATGTCGGCGGTTCGATCCCGTCATCGCCCACCAAAATATCATAATGACCCGGTAGTTTAGTTGGTTAGAATGCCGCCCTGTCACGGCGGAGGTCAGGGGTTCGAGTCCCCTTCGGGTCGCCATTATGCCTTGGTAGCTCAGTCGGTAGAGCAGAGGACTGAAAATCCTCGTGTCGGCAGTTCGATTCTGTCCTAAGGCACCATTTATTTTGCTGGTGTAGCTCAATTGGTAGAGCAGCTGACTTGTAATCAGCAGGTTGGGGATTCAAGTTCTCTCGCCAGCTCCATAATCTGCGGGTGTAGCTCAATGGTAGAGCTCCAGCCTTCCAAGCTGATCACGTGAGTTCGATTCTCATCACCCGCTCCATATGTTTATTTGCCGGGGTGGCGGAACTGGCAGACGCACGGGACTTAAAATCCCGCGGTTGGTAACAACCGTACCGGTTCAATTCCGGTCCTCGGCACCAATTATATATTAATCTACGTATTGTTTATGCGGTTGTGGCGAAATGGCAGACGCGCTAGCTTCAGGTGCTAGTGGGGGCGACCTCGTGGTGGTTCGAATCCACTCAGCCGCACCATTTTAATTTAATATTGTTTTTATGCGGTCGTGGCGGAATGGCAGACGCGCTATCTTGAGGGGGTAGTGACCAAAAGTCGTATGGGTTCAAGTCCCATCGACCGCACCAATATTTTTATTTATTTGACTTCTTAGATGAGGTCTTTTTTTAGTTTTAGGATAAATTTGTGTTAAAATACAAGTAAGTATTAGGGAGGGTGAAATGAAAAAAATTTGTTTATTTACAACAGGGGGAACGATTGCTTCAGCAGAGGGGGACACGGGTCTCATTCCGCAATTGGATGGGGCTAGCATGCTTCGATTAATACCAGCACTAGTAGAGGTATGTCAGATTGAGTGTCAGGAGTTAATGAATATTGACAGTAGTAATCTTCAACCGGAACATTGGGTGCTTATCGCCCAGAAAATTGTAGATAACTATGATTTATATGATGGCTTTGTTATAAGTCATGGTACAGATACAATGGCTTATTCAGCAGCTGCACTTAGTTATATGTTGCAAAATCTTGCGAAGCCGGTTGTGTTTACTGGTTCGCAGCGACCAATTGGGCAAGCAGATACCGATGGCAAAGCAAATCTTTTAGCGGCTTTTCGTGTAGCAACAGCAGATCATTTTGGCGTGTATCTTGTTTTTGCTAATAACGTAATACACGGACTTCATGCAAAAAAGCTGTATACGAGGCATCTGAATGCTTTTGGTAGTATCAATGCGCCAATCATGGCACATGTTGCTGGAAATCAGCTTATCTGGCAGGTGCCAGCTGCTCAAAAACCAGAAGGTCTTTTATCGCTTAGAGCTAAAATGGATCAACGAGTTTTTGTCTTAAAATTGATTCCGGGAATTCAGCCACAATTAATTGATATGGTTGTTTTGGCTGGATATAGAGGCATTATTATAGAAGGCTTTGGTGCTGGGGGCGTGCCGAATTACGACTGTGAACGCAATTTGCTGCCCGCCATAGAGCGAGCGCTAAAGGCGGGAGTCATTGTAGCCTGTGTAAGTCAGTGTATCTATGATGGTACGTATTTAGATTGTTATGAAGTGGGCATATTAGCAGAGCGTATGGGAGTGGTATCCGCGGGAAATATGACGTTGGAGGCACTTTTAGTTAAATTTATGCTTGCTTTGGGTCAGTATAGTGATTCCGATGAAATTCGTTCTTTTCTTCGTGATAATACATACGGTGAAGTTATATAATGTAAAAAAACCTTCTTAATACTGTACCATAAACAGTATTAAGAAGGTTTTTTGTGCTTTCAGTTAAATCGATGCGATTTCTTCGGTTTTTAAATAAGAAAAGTCATGGGCTTTTTTTACTTTATTATACTCTGTATGCAATAATGCATGAGATTTTTCACTGAGTGGTTCGCCAAGAAAATCTTTGTAGATACGAATAATATCTGGATTTTCATGTGATTTACGCAGTGGATTTTTTTTATCAATGTCATATAATGCATCCATACGAAGGTGTTTAACATCTGTTGTTGATTTTATTGGCTGACCACCACCACCGATGCAGCCACCAGGGCAAGCCATGATCTCAATAAAAGTATAATCACAAGTTCCTGCCTTGATTTTTTCCATGATGATTTTCGCGCTGACAATCGTATGAGCAATCGCAACTTTAATTTTTGTGTTGCCTAAATCGATGATCGCTTCGCGGATGCCTTCTATGCCACGAACTTCTTGAAATTCTACCGATTTTAGTTCTTTACTGGTATATTTTTCATATACGGTTCTAAGTGCTGCTTCCATGACACCGCCAGTATTTCCAAAAATAATAGCTGCTCCAGTACCAGAACCAAGTGGGCTGTCAAATTGACCTTCAGGAAGACTTTCGAAGTTTAAGCCGACATATTTAATGAGTTTAGTAAGTTCCCTTGTTGTAAGGACTATGTCTACATCTTGGTGACCATCTCGTCCGTGTTCCGGGCGTGCTGCTTCGAATTTTTTTGCTGTACAAGGCATGATAGAGACAGTTACAATATCATTCACATCAATGCCAGATTGTTCTGGATAATATGTTTTGGAAACAGCTCCAAAAATTTGTTGTGGTGATTTTGTTGAAGATAGATGTCCAAGGTAGTCGCCATAGTTTTTTTCCATATAATTAACCCATCCGGAACTGCATGACGTAATCATTGGCAACGTACCGTTGTTTTTAATGCGACTCAGCAGCTCACTGCCTTCTTCCATAATGGTGAGATCTGCTCCAAAGCTTGTGTCAAAAACTCGATCAAAACCAAGCATTTTGAGAGCTGTTACCATTTGTCCAGTGACAATGGTACCTTTTGGCAGACCAAAAGCATCACCAAGCGCGACGCGGACAGAGGGTGCGACTTGTACGATGACATGTTTCTTTGGATTTTGCAATACATCAAGGACTTTTTGTGTATCATCTTTTTCGACGATTGCACCAGTTGGACAGACAACACTGCATTGCCCACATAAGATGCAGTCTGTTTCTTCCATTGGTTTGTTATAGGCTGTTGTAACAGTAATTTTATCACTGCGTCCTGCATAGGTGAGTGCGCTGATTCCCTGTACTTCCTTGCAAGCTTTGATACAGCGACCGCATTTAACACATTTGGCTGGGTCCCGGATAATACTTGGATTTGTATTATGGATCGGCAGATGTTCCGTTACATCCGGCAGATTTGAATTTAAAACATTGAATCGGCTGCAAAGTTTTTGCAGGTCACAGTTCTGGTTTCTTGAGCAGGTTAGGCAATTTTGTTCATGGGTAGCAAGAATTAGTTCAAGAATTCCCACTTGTGTATCACGTACGAGTTTCGTATCCGTGTGGATTTCCATACCTTCCCATACTTCGGTTGAACAGGCAGCTAAAAGTTTGCGGCTGCCAACAACTTCTACCGTGCAAATTCTGCAATGCGCTTTGATGCTCTGATCGGGATGGTAACAAAGGTGAGGAATATCAATATTGATTTTTTTTGCGGCTTCGAGAATTTTTGTTCCTTTTTCTACAGTTAAGGGAATATTATTAATTTTTACATTTACCATTTCCATTATCCTTGCACCTCGCTAGATTTGACGTGAAACACATCTTCAAATTGATTTATTGCCGAAACAAGAGCACTTTGTGCTGTTTCCCCTAAACCACATAAGGAAGACATAGCCATAAGTTTGGCGATTTTTTTCATACTGGCGATATCTTTTTCTGTATGGGTGCCATCTGCGAGTTTTTGTAGGAAAAGTTTCATATGACGGTTGCCTTCTCGGCATGGTGTACATTGACCGCAACTTTCGTGAGAAAAAAATTCCTGTGTAGATTGTAAAAATTCAATGAGGCTGGTACGGTCATCAATAATAAGTATGGCACCTGAACCAACGGTTACACCGGATCTTTTTAAATCTTCATATGTATAAGGTGTATCAAGAATTTTTGAAGAGGCGATTTTCCCCGAAGCACCACCAAATTGAAGTAAACGAATTGGACGGTCTCCATCAATTCCACCAGCGAGATCATAGACAATTTCACGTACTGTAGTGCCAAACGGAATTTCGAACACACCAGGGTTTTTGACATTTCCGGCAACACTGATGAGTTTTGTTCCAATGGAGTCTCCCATACCGTAGGTTTGGTATTCTTTGTTTTCATCAAGCAGAATATGAGAAAGTAGGGACAGACTTTCAACGTTATTGACACAAGTTGGACGATTGTATAAGCCGCATTGTTTGATAAATGGTGGTTTCATACGAGGACGTCCAGCTTTGCCTTCAATTGATTCAATTAGAGCTGTACCTTCCCCACAGACATAAGCACCTGCACCCGAATAAAGATGAATTTCAAAATTAAATCCTTTACCTAAAATATTTGTACCTAAAAATCCGTACGTTCTAGCTTGCCGAATTGCGTTTAGAAGTAGTGGTCGCAGATGACAATATTCTTCACGTAAATATATATAACCATCTTCAGCATCTACTGTATAGCCAGCTATGATCATACTTTCAATTAGGTTAAATGGGTCATTTTCGAGTAACATGCGATCTTTAAATGTACAGGGCTCACCTTCATCTGCATTACAGATAACAACTTTTTTTTCCGCAATAACTGATTTTGCCTGGGCAAGTTTCCGTCCCATATCATAAGCAGCGCCGCCACGTCCTTTAATTTTTGCTTCGGCGACTATGGCGGCAATTTCTTCACCCGATAATGTGATCGCTTTTTTTAAGGCATCAAATCCTCCGCATTCCATATAAGAACCGATGGAGGATACATCATATTTTCCAAAGTTTTTTGTGATAAAACGTACGGTTTTACTCATTGTGTTCGCTGCCTCCCTGAAATTAGATCAATTCACTTAATAAATTTTCGATTTTTGCTTTATTGGTTAGATACCCATAAACTTTACCGTTGATACGAACAGCAGGAGCCATGTCACAAGCACCAAAACAAGTGACACTTTCCAGTGTGAATCGTCCATCATAGGTAACTTCATTGAGGTCAATTCCCAGAAGTTCTTTCAATGTAGTAAAAATAGTATCATTTTGATTGACTTTGCAAACGATACTATTACAGATCTGAATAGGATATTTAGCCCGTGGTGTTGTCGATAGACTGCTATAAAAAGTAATACAGTCATAAATGTTGGTGATTTTGACATCCAATTTTTCAGCAAGATAATATGCGATTTCTTCTGGAATATAATGATTTGGTATAAGTTCTTGAATATCGAGTAATATACCAACTAGTTGAGAACCGTCATTTTCATGTGCGGCGAGGATGAGGTCGATTTTTGTTGCGAGTTCTTTTGTTAAAACATAGTTTTTTATAAGAGATAGTGACATTTAACAATACCCTCCTTGAATAAGATATACACAAATTAATTCTGATAAATGAAAATTTATACGTACTATGTTTTATTATATACAAAAAAAATCTATTTGCCTATAGATTTTTTAAAATGCAAAATATTCAAAATAAACTATTTATTAAACCTACAGTAAGAGAAAAAAATCACGTATAAATCAAGTAGATAAAGACTTATGTCGATCTATAAGTTGAGAGCTTTTTTCTATAAAATATTAAATTGTTGCCTTTATTTATATAAATCATTCAATATGCAAATAAATTCCCATATGAATAATAATTCTCTATATGGTATAAATATACATATAGAAGTGGTTGGAAATAATGAATTAAGGCTGAATATTCAACTTTGTTTGAAAAATAAAAGTGATTAAATTTATTTTTTGCTGCTCTTTCATACATTTTTTATAAACTATTGGAAATAAAATTTACGATACTATAACGAATTTGAGCATGTTGCTTTGTTTATAAATGAGATAAGGTGTAGCTTTTTTACCTAATATTATGTAGCCCGAGTCACTTTCTGACGATAGCCTTATACAAATTTTTAATTTATTCTATTAGATATATATGGCAGTCTGATAGACTGGATGTAATTTCTTTAATGTGTTCTATATAGTTACAAATTAAAAATGGAAAGAATAGGCATTTTTATATCTTTGAAAGTTATGAAACATTTTGCATGAAATTTTAATATACAAAGTTACATTAAAATGATATAATATAGGTGTCACCACACATTAAATGTAAATGGATCTCACACAATAGTGATGGGGGGATATTTATTATGGCAATAAGAAGCGTTGCAATGGACCGTAGGGATAGCGCAAACTATCGGAATCTTTTAAAACGAGGAGGATTCATTTCGGCAAGCTACTTATCAATAAGTGGTTTTGACGCCGGTAGGCTTAAAAAACTTGCTCAACAAGGAAAACTTGATGCAATTCGTTGTGCTATTGGTAAATCCGTTAGATGGTATTATTGTGAGAAACAGGCTGAAATGGCTCATTTACGTGGTGAAGTTTAGTTTACAGATAAAAATAAAATTTAAATTTCTAACATATAGAATCGATGTAAATCGATTCTCTTTTTTTCTGTTATGTTATAATAGGAGTCATACCATATAGTTCTAAAATTTGTTCTATGGGATTGGGGATTTCTATGAAAGGACCTACTGTTATGTTTTTTGGGATTTTATTTATAGTGTTAGTAAGTGTCGCCGCACTTTCAATTATTCTAATGAGACAATTATTTCCTTCATATAAGAAACCGAAAATTATGTGCATATTTTATGTGTTGACTAGTGTGTCCATTTTTGCTTTGTTTTTTGGCAGAGGCTGGCTGGACCACTTGCCATTTGCCGGTGATTTGATGCTTTTAGTAGTCATATGGTTTGTATCATTGACTTTTTTAATTGCTTTTAGTCCGGCTGTTTTTCTTGTTAAAAAGCTTATAGCAAAAATAGGTGTGGATGATGGTGCACGAGATTTGTCCAGACGACAATTTCTTAAAACAGCAGGTATTGCAATGCCAATATTGGCAGCAACCTGCAGCTCGTATGGGACTTTTTATAGCAGTCGTAATATTGTGGATGTTCAACATGACATTTTTTTAGCTGATTTAGATCAAGCTTTTTCGGGATTTACGATTGCACAATTAAGTGATGTACATTTAGGCTGGTTCTTTTCGGTCGATAAACTCAAAGCGACCTTAGAGCATATTGCCGCACAAAAACCGGATGTTTTGGCTGTTACGGGAGATTTGTTTGATGATGTTGACACGATTGTCTTAGCAGCTCAAACCTTAGAATTGTATGTAGAGCAGTTTCCGCAAGGCATTTATTTTGTTTGGGGCAATCATGAATATATGAGGGGGATTCCCCAAATAGAGGCGGCTTTGGCAAATACACGTGTTAAAGTTCTGCGCAATGAAAATGCTCTATTGGTCAAAGCGTCGAATCCAGTCTATTTTATTGGTGTTGATTATCCGATGGAACGCGATACGGCTAAGCAAGCAGCTGAGTGCCAGATGATGATGGCAACAGCTTTAAAGGGCGTACCAGCGAAAGCAACAAAAATTCTGCTCAGTCATCATTCGATTTTAATTGATAATGCATTTGACAATCAAATTGATTTGACGATGACTGGACACACACATGGTGGACAGATTGTAGTGCTAGGAATGCCAATTTTTCAGGGCTTTAAGTATATGCGTGGTATGTATAAAAAAGGAGCTTTATACGGGTATGTGAATTCGGGCGCGGGTAGCTGGTTCCCGTTTCGATTTGGTTGTCCACCAGAAATCACTTTTTTTACATTAAAAAAAGAAGTATAAAAATAGAGTCTGCTATCTAGAACTCAAGTAAGAGTTCTAGATAGCAGACTGATAAATGAAGCGATATTTAATGATGCTTTCGTATAGGTTTGTAAAGTTCATGGAGGGTCGAAACAATGGAAAACGTATTACAGAGAATGCATAATTGGGTGCAAGAATATATTAGAACTTTTTATAGTGATGATATAGAGATTCAGAGGGCAATTCTTTTGAAAGAAGAACATACGCAGCATGTTACTGTCATTAGCCGCGATCTGGCGAAGCATTTAAAGCTTAGTGTACATGATCAGATTTTAGCTGAAATGATTGGACTTTTTCATGATATTGGCAGATTTCAACAGTTTACGCTTTATCGAACATTTAATGATGCTTTATCGGAAAATCATGCACTTTTGGGATTAAAGGTCATAGTTGGACTTGATTTTTTTCAAGAATTAAGTGAATCAGATCTGGCAGTTTTTAATTTTGCGATTGCCAATCATAATGCCAAATTAATCACAGCGACGGATAACAACAGACAGCTGTTATTTGCAAAAATAATTCGTGATGCTGATAAACTTGATATTTACCGTGTATTAGAGCCTTTTTTGCAGCCATCCGATGGAACTGGCTGCAATGCAACGTTTATTCGATCCTTTATTCACGGAGTACAATGCGATTATACACAAATTAAGACGTATGATGATCGTAAATTAGTAAGGCTGATGTGGATTTATAATATTTATTTCAGTTGGACGTTGTTAAAAATTGTTGAACAAGGCTATATTGATAAAATCATTGCCTGTTTGCCGAAAACGCTGCTTATGGAGCAAGGGGTAAAGAATTTAAAGATATATATAACAGCTAAACTCAAAGAATAACTCGTTGCAGTGACAAATTTTCCAATAAATACAGGAAAAAAGAATCTAAAAAAGCAGGAAAATTGACCTAGGTACCGAATATACAAGCATTAGGTTAAATGGAATAATGTTTCAATTAAAGGAGTATCTTTATGGCAGAAAATATGATAATCGCTTCAAATTTTATTCAGAATGCAATTGATGAAGATTTGAAAAATGGGAAATATAGTGAAGGTATTCATACGCGGTTTCCGCCGGAACCTAACGGGTATTTACATATTGGTCATGCAAAGTCAATCTGTTTGAACTTTGGTTTGGCGAAAAAAAATAATGGTATGTGTAATTTGCGTTTTGATGATACAAATCCGACAAAAGAAGATGTCGAATATGTTGATTCAATTCAGGACGATGTTAAATGGCTCGGATTTACTTGGGATGATCGTATGTTTTATGCATCAAATTATTTTGAAAAGCTTTTTGAGTGTGCTGTGGAACTTATAAAAGCAGGGAAAGCCTACGTTTGTGATTTAAATGCCGAGCAGATGCGTCAATATCGTGGCACTTTGACGGAGGCAGGGCAGGATAGCCCTTATCGCAGTCGCAGTATTGAGGAAAATCTGGATTTATTTATGCGGATGAAAAAAGGTGCGTTTGCCGATGGTGAACGAGTTCTTCGTGCAAAAATAGATATGGCATCACCTAATATTAATTTGCGAGATCCAATTTTGTATCGTATATCACATACAGAACATCATCGGACTGGGACAACATGGTGTATTTATCCAATGTATGATTTTGCTCATCCGATTTCAGATGCGATTGAGGGAATTACACATTCGATTTGCACTCTGGAATTTGAAGATCATCGACCTCTGTATGACTGGCTGCTGGAATCACTTGGTTACGATGTGGCTAAACGTCCGCGACAGATCGAATTTGCTCGCTTGAATATTACCGATACTGTAATGAGTAAACGAAAACTCAGACAATTGGTCGAAGGTGGTTATGTGACAGGCTGGGATGATCCTAGGATGCCAACGATTTCAGGTCTGAGAAGACGTGGCTACACGCCAGAATCAATTCGTGATTTTTGTGATCGAATTGGCGTGGCTAAGAGCAATAGTCTTGTCGATGTTGCTATGCTGGAGCATTGTGTGCGTGAGGATCTCAATGAACGTGCCGATCGCATTATGGCAGTTTTGCATCCGCTTAAAGTGGTTATCACAAATTATCCAACTGATGAATGTGAATATATGATGGCCGAAAACCATCCGCATAAAGGGGCACATCGTTTTGTTCCATTTACGCGCGAACTTTATATTGAACAGGAAGATTTCATGGAGGAAGCTCCAAAAAAATTTTTCCGCTTAAAACCAGGTGGAGAAGTTCGCCTGAAGCATGCTTTTATTATAAAATGTGAAGAAGTTATAAAAGATGCTGCTGGACAGATCGTGGAACTTCATTGTACATATGATGTGGAAACGAAAAGCGGCAGTGCAAATAGTGGTCGTAAAGTTAAAGGAACATTGCACTGGGTTTCAGCAAAATTTGCAGTGCAAGCAGAAGTTCGTCTTTATGCTTATCTGTTAAAAACAGAAGAAAATAGTGCAGAAAGTGCGAATTTCATTGATGAATTAAACTCTCATTCGTTAGAAGTTATAAATACTTGTATGGTTGAGCCGAGTGTTGCTTGGACTGCGCCAGGTACTCGATATCAATTTTTACGACAAGGATATTTTTGCGTAGATAAGGATTCAACAAAAGAGCATTTAGTATTTAATCGTATTGTTGGATTGCGTGATTCTTGGGCAAAAGCAAAGAAGGTGTAATTATGTCGAAAATACCAAAAGGCTTAGGTGATAAAGACATGTTTAAGGGTTATGCAGAAAAAGAAACCTTTGAAACTATGTTTTTATCAGCAGATGAAGAGCCCCTGCCAGTCATTAAAAACAAAATAAAAGAAGATTTAAATACAGCGTATCTGACAAAAGATTTGCAGGAAAAAATTGGAAAACTTTTACTGGATTTAAAAATGGATCTTTATAAAGATGGTATTATAGATTATGAAATAAAAGTTAAAAAAGTAGGTATGGATATTGTGCTTTCTGCTGCTGTGCATAAAAGCAAAGAGCGGACTTAATCGGGGGGATGGCTGACTGTAGATCTTTTATAGTCAGCCATGATTTTTTGCAAATATGAGATTGATTATACTTGTAAAAGCCTATATTTTAAGAGGAAGTGACATCTTTGGGAAATAATGCATTATTGGCAGTGGCTGTTTTTTTGGTTGCTTATGCGTTGATTGTATCTGAAAAAGTACATCGTACCGTTGTTGCCTTAGCTGGCGCAGTGATGATGATACTTCTGGGGATTTTGAGTCAGGAAACAGCGATTCATCATATTGATTTCAATACATTGGGGTTGTTGATTGGTATGATGATCATTGTGAATATTACAAGTGAGACAGGTCTATTCAATTATTTAGCAATCTGGGCGGCTAAAAAAGTGAAGGCAGAACCAATTCAACTTTTACTGGCCTTATCTACACTAACAGCGGTATGCTCAGCCTTGTTAGACAATGTAACCACTGTGCTTTTAATCGTGCCTGTAACCTTTAGTATTACTTCTCAATTAAAAATATCGCCCTTGCCATTTTTAATTGCTCAAATTATGGCAGCGAACATTGGCGGAGCTGCAACATTGATTGGTGATCCACCCAATATAATGATTGGGAGTGCTGTTAAAGACCTTACTTTTATGGCATTTATTACAAATTTAACAGCGATTTGCGCCGTTGTCTTTCTTGTTACAATTGTCTTGCTTATTTTGGTTTATCGGAAAGATTTACATACTACAGCTGATTTGAAAGCAAAAGTTATGCGCTTGAATGAAAAAAGTCAAATCAGAAATTTTGTCTTGTTGCGAAAATGTCTGGGTACTTTAGCAGTTACGATTTTATTATTTGGTTTACATAGTACACTGCATATTGAAACCGCAACCGCAGCGTTAACGGGAGCTTGTTTGTTAATGTTTATTACGATTGGGACCGATGAAGTTTTATTGAGCAAAACTTTTGGTCGTATTGAATGGTTGGCTATTTTTTTCTTTGCTGGTTTATTTATGCTTGTTGGAGCCCTTGTGGAAACGGGTGTGATCAAAATGCTGGCGGCAGAAGCGGTGAAATTGACAAATGGAAATCTTACAGCGACGGCAATGTTGATCTTGTGGATGAGTGCAATTGCGTCGGCGTTTATTGATAATATACCATTTGTGGCAACGATGATTCCGCTGATTAAGGATATGGGAACCTTGGGGATAACCGATATTACACCTTTATGGTGGGCTTTATCTTTAGGCGCTTGTTTGGGAGGGAATGGAACCCTTGTTGGAGCAAGTGCAAATGTTGTTGTTGCTAGTATGGCGGCGCAGCGTGGTCATAAAATTTCTTTTCTGAAATTTATGGCGATTGCATTTCCGCTTATGCTTGTATCCATTTTGATTTGCAGTGTGTATATTTATTTTAAATATTTATAGGTCTTTACAGAAAAGGCTGCATTTGAGCAAGGTCAAATGCAGCCTTTTCGTTTATGTGGATGTATTTACGATAGAACCTGGTGTAATAGAATTTAGGTTGAATTTCGTTACAGCTGGCAGCGAGGGAAATAAATTCAAGGAATCCGTTAAAGCAGCATTGACTTTAATATAGGTTTTATTTGCCAAGCCGCTGATGAGTTTTTTTACCATTTCATTATTTATTGTTAAGGCTGTAAGAAAAGGATCTTTATCAATCGAGAACAAGCCGGATTTTGTTATATGAATGCCAATAAAAGAAAAAGCGGTATTTTGGTATTTTTGTATGGAAAAAGAAAGTAGTAAATTGGCTAGTGCTGGAGATATTGTGCTTTTATCTTGTAAGAAAAGCAGCATATGGCTATAAATATTTAAAAAGGAAACAACGGTCATCAAGGTATCAAAAGGATCTTCTACTTGGAAATCGGTATTTTTTACTTTTTTTGCCGACAGCTTCAATAAATTGGCCAACGTATAAAATTTCGTATAAAAGTCATCTGAGGCAGCAAAATATTCTTTTATTTTTCGTAAGGCTTCGTCGCGTTCTGCTTTTTTAGCTGGTGAACTGTGGATTTCATATGTTTTAGAGGACAGTATTTGCGATAGTTTATTCAGTGGTTGTTTCATAAAAATCCTCCTTAGACCAAACTAAAAAATATTTTTATTATTTTATAGATAGTATAGCATTTGTGCTTTTTATGTGCAAAGAATATTAGGATAATTTTGTAAATTAATAAAATAGAGGCAGTACAGCTTTAAAAGCTGCAGTTTCTATTTTAAATTAAATCTTACTATGTTTTATTGTATCATACATATCAGTAATTATTTTTGCTGGTTCGTTGTCTAATTTGCTTACAATATAGATTGTAAACAGCGAAAAGAAAAAAGCGGGAACCATTTCATATAGATCAAGCCAAGTAAATTGCTTCCAGATTAAAACGGTGAGACCACCGACGAGAATGCCGGATAAAACACCATTTCGTGTTGTGCGGCGCCAAAAAAGTGATGTTAATAGCGCTGGACCAAAGGCAGCACCAAAACCAGCCCAGGCATAGGCAATTCTATCTAAAATCAAATTGTTTGGATTAAGCCCTAGATAAATGGCAATGACGGAAATAATGATAATAGATAATTTGCCGATCCAGATCAGTTCGGTTTCACTCGATTTTTTATGAAGAATAACTTTATAAAAATCTTGGGTGAAAGCTGATGCGGCAACGAGCAGCTGAGATGATGCTATACTCATGATAGCTGCCAAGACAGCTGCTAAAATAAGACCAGCAAAAAATGGCGAAAATAACATATCTGTCATTACGATAAATACTTTTTCTGAATCACTACCAATAAGAGCTGTGATTAAAAAGACTTTACCGACCATGCCAACAAGGATCGCGGCTGCCAAGAAAAAAATTATCCAGGTCATAGCAATCCGGGGAGTTTGCTTGATTTGAGACGAATATTTACCGGTCATGAATCGCACGAAAATATGCGGTTGACCAAAATAACCAAGTCCCCAGCCAAGCAATGAAATTAACTTGATAAAGGTAAAAGGTGAACCGTCGGCATTATGGAATGGATTAAAATATTCTGGGCTGATTATATAAAGAGCGGAATATGTTAGGGTAAATCCACCAACGGCGTAGATTGCAGCTAGGGGAACAATAATAATTGCAAAAAACATCATTACCCCTTGAATGAAATCTGTCCAACATACGGTCATGGAACCGCCTGCAAGTGTATAGAAGATAACAACGAATGCTCCGAGAAACATGGCATAGGTGTAAGAAATGCCAAAAATCGTGTTCAATAGTTTTCCCCCGGCAACAAAACCAGCGGATGTGTAAATAATAAAGAAAATTAAAATAAAGATTGCTGGAATAATGCGAAGTAGTTTTGTTTTATCATGAAAGCGATTTTGAAAAAAATCAGGCAGTGTTAAGATGTTATCGGCGAGTTCTGTGTATTTACGTAGACGTGCGGCAACAAATTGCCAATTTGCCCATGTGCCAAGAGCAAGCCCCAGTGCAATCCAGCCAGCACTCAGCCCAGCCATATAAGCATATCCTGACAGTCCCATAAGCATCCAGCCACTCATATTGGATGCTTCGGCACGGATTGATGTTACCCAGGTACTAAGTTTTCGATCATCGAGTATATAATCGGACATATTTCGTGTCCGATTATAAAAATAGGTACCGAGCATCATCATTAAGCCTAGATAAAGAACAAAGGCAAGGCTGATGGAAATATTATTTGACATTATAAAAAATCTCCTTAGTAAAACATAGTTTACATTATAGCTAATTTAACTTATATAAATCAAGACGTTTCATTATTTTATGTAGGGTTATGGAGGAAAATTATGGATACACATGGTGTTATACGGTATAATACAAGGTGGAAGATGAAAAAGCTAAGGGGTTGATAAAATGGAGCAGCATTATGATGTAGCAATTATTGGAGCCGGTCCTGCGGGAAGCTTTGCCGCCTATGAACTGATTACAAAAAATCCAACACTGAAAGTGGTTGTTATGGAAACGGGTAAAGATATTTATCATCGCCAATGTCCCATTGCTGAAAAAAAAGTAGAAACTTGTATTAATTGTAAACCTTGTAGTATTATGCGTGGCTTTGGTGGTGCTGGTGCGTATTCTGATGGGAAATATAATTTTACAACTAAGTTTGGCGGTTGGCTCAATGACTATTTGTCAGATGATAAAGTTTTGGAATTGATCGATTATGTTGATCAAATTAATTTGCGCCATGGTGCGCCAACAAAAGTTTTTAGTACGAAAAACAGTTCCTTGGGGCAAAAAGCGCTTGCCTATGATTTACATCTGCTCGATGCACAAGTTCGTCATTTAGGGACTGAAAACAACCTTAAGATGCTCGAACAAACGTATGAATATTTAAAGGATAAAGTTAAGTTCTTATTTGAGTGTTCGGTTCATTCTTTTGAAAAAACCGATGGGCAGTGCAATGTAAAGCTTGAAAATGGTGAAGTAATTGAAGCGACATATCTTATTGCGGCACCTGGGCGTGCTGGGTCAGAGTGGTTTACGGATGAATGCAAACGCTTGCAACTTGAACTTTTGAATAATCAAGTCGATGTTGGCGTGCGAGTTGAGGTGCCAGCTGAAGTGTTTAATCATATCACGGATGAGGTGTATGAAGCAAAGCTGGTTTATCGCACGAAACAATATGGCGATCTTGTGAGGACCTTCTGTATGAATCCAAAAGGTCATGTGGTGATGGAAAATACGGATGGTATTATGACGGTGAATGGTCATTCGTATAGTGATCCAAAACTTCATAGTAAAAATACAAATTTTGCTTTATTAGTAAGCAATCGTTTTACCGAGCCGTTTAACGAACCACATCAATATGGGAAACGGATTGCATCTTTTTCGAATATGCTGGGCGGTGGTATTATTGTGCAACGATTTGGTGATCTACTAAAAGGTCGGCGAACAAATGAACATCGTTTGAGTAAAAGTTTTACGAAACCGACCTTAAAAGCGACGCCTGGTGATCTTAGCCTTGTTTTACCGAAACGACATCTTGACAATATTATTGAAATGATTCAGGCACTGAATCATATTGCACCGGGAACGGCTAATGATGATACGCTTCTTTATGGTGTTGAAGTTAAATTTTATAGTTCCAGATTAAAGCTTTCATCGGAACTTGAAACGAAACTTAAAAATATTTTCGCAATTGGTGACGGTGCAGGTGTGACACGTGGTTTATCACAGGCTGGGGCCAGTGGTATTTATGTTGCCAGAACTATTTTGCAGCGTTTGAAACAAAACAATTGATACGTTTTTTTATTTGAATTTTTTGCTGGTCGCCATCACTATTCATACTGCACATAGATATCGTTTGCTTTTAGGATTATTGCGTATACATGTATACAATTTTTTCTGATATTGACATTAAACATTGATATGTATATAATAACAACATCAACAAAATGTTTTAGGCAATGAAGCCTTCGCAGGGATTTACTTTGAGGAGGCTTTTTCTGTTTTTGATCATTTTGCTGACAAAGGAGGAAACGGAATTTTAAATTTTATATTGGTTCGTTATAAAGACAAAGGCGTCTTGTTTTGTTAGATAATCGAAAGATTATGTGATGAAATAAGGCGTTTTTTCTTTTATTATTTTTTCAAAAAAGAAAGGGTGGTTTTAAATGAAGAAGATATGGTCGACGATATTGGCGACATTAATGTTGGTAGTTTTTATAGCTCCTGTTGCTTTGGCGGCAGACGATGCAGCAGCTGCAACAATTGATACAGGGGATACAGCGTGGGTACTTATTAGTGCTGCATTAGTTTTTGTTATGACACCAGGGCTGGCGTTTTTTTATGGTGGGATGGTTAGAAGTAAAAATGTATTAGGAACGATTATGCAGAGTTTTTTTATTGTTGCACTTATTTCAGTTGAATGGATATTAATTGGTTATACAATGGCTTTTGGTACAGATGTTAACGGATTTATTGGTAATTTTGATAAAATCGGTCTTGCTGGTGTGGGACTTAATGTTTTAGCAAATGGGACAATTCCTGAATTGGCATTTGTTGCTTTCCAATGTATGTTTGCAGTCATTACGCCGGCACTTATAACGGGGGCCTTTGCTGAACGCATGAGATTTCCAGCATTTGTTATGTTTATTCTTCTTTGGGCTATCTTTATTTATAATCCAATGGCACATTGGGTATGGGGCGGCGGTTTTCTTGCATCGTTGGGCGCTCTTGATTTTGCTGGCGGACTTGTTATTCATATTCTATCAGGAGTATCTGGACTTACGATTTGTTTGATGCTCGGTAAAAGACGTGGTTATGGTAAATCACCGATGCTGCCACATCATTTACCAATGACAGTTCTTGGTGCTTCCCTTCTTTGGTTTGGCTGGTTTGGTTTTAATGCCGGCAGTGCGCTGGGCGCAAATGCACTGGCTGCCAATGCATTTGTTACAACACAAGCAGCAGCTGCTGCTGCAACGCTTTCGTGGGTCGTGGCTGAATGGCTGCATAATGGTAAACCAACTATTCTGGGAGCAGTCAGCGGCTGTATAGCTGGTTTGGTTGCCATTACACCAGCAGCTGGTTTTGTTGAACCACTTCCAGCTGTTATTATTGGTTTAGTTGGTGGCGTTGTGTGTTATTTTGCTGTTGCCATTGTCAAGGCAAAACTTGGCTATGATGATTCACTAGATGCTTTTGGGGTTCATGGTATTGGTGGTACATGGGGCGCGATTGCCACGGGTCTTTGGGCGACTACGAAAGTAAATTCAGCAGGTGCTGATGGTTTATTCTATGGCGGTTCTGACCTTATCGTAGCACAGCTTATTTCTATAGTGGTTGCCTATGTACTCGCGATCGTTGGTTCTTATGTGTTAATTAAGATTGTAGGTCTCTTTATGAAGGTTAGAGTGGATGAAGATGAAGAAGTTTCGGGTCTTGATTTATCAGAACATGGTGAAAGAGGTTATGCACAATCTTTTGTTGCTGGCAGTTCTTTCTTTGATACGGCTGACGGTTCAGCTATGGCTATACAACAGAATTTGCATACAAGACAATCTGATATAAAATAAATGATATAAATAAGATTTTAGATCTTTTATATGGAGTGATCAATGGGAGGGGCATATCCCCTCTTTCTCTATATCTACGTGATGGTTTAATTTTTCATTGGACTTCAATTAATAGTTTGCTATAATATAAAAAAGGAGTGGGGCAGATGCGGAAATTGACTAAAATTGATATTGTTACAAGACCTAATAAATTAGAAGAACTGAAAGAAGCTTTAAATGAAATTGGGGTTCAAGGCATGACTGTCAGCCAGGTATATGGCTGTGGTTTACAGAAAGGGCATAAGGAAGTATATCGGGGGCGTGAATATTCTATTAATCTTGTACCGAAAGTGAAAATTGAAACGGTGATTTGCGAAGTTCCGGTACAAGCTGTGCTTGATGCGGCGCAAAAAGTTTTAAAAACAGGGGAACCTGGGGATGGGAAAATTTTTATCTATGATATAGAAAATGCTGTTCGCATTCGCACTGGTGAAGAGGGTGATAAAGCTATTATGGATGAAAAGTAATAGCTTTATCACCGCGTGTAAAAAAAAAGAGGCTTTTTCAAAATAGAACTTGTAGAATCTATTTTGGGAGAGCTTCTTTTTTGTATATCTTATCACTCACGCCATTGTCTTATGTTTTGCTTTCTCCTGAAAAAGACTGTTTCTATGCAGGAATTTTTTGTGTAATGTTTAATTTTACATGTAAGTAGGATAAGTAGGAATATAATTAGAAGAAGGTGAGTTTTAGTGGAAAAAATTCGGGTTCTGGTAGTTGATGATTCGAAAGTCAGCCGAATTATGATGGCAAGTGTGTTGTCGAGAACAACGTTTCAAATTTGTGATTATGCCAAAAACAGTATGGAGGCTGTAGAAAAATATCGTTCGCTGAATCCCGATGTTGTCACTATGGATATGAATTTGCCGGATGGGGATGGCATTGAGTGTAGTCGCAAAATTTTAGAAATCAATCCCAATGCTAAAATCGTGATGATTAGTGCAATGAAAGATGCAAGTTTGATGATGCGTGGTCGTACTGTAGGGATCAATTCTTTTTTACAAAAGCCAATTAATGCGAATGAATTGATTGATACATTATTGATGGTTTGTCAATCAACTGAAAATTCAATAGATGTACTCAGAGAATCTTATGTAAAACCATTTATAAAAGTCTTGCAGAAAAATTTATTTAGTTTGGCGGGACTGCATAGTAAAGTAGATCTTGAACTAGATAAAGATGATTTTCTCGATGTGACTGGTATTGCGGTCATTATTGGTTTGACTGGTGTCCCTATGGGGCGTGCCATCTTGCATATGGATACACAAACCATGAATCGATATTCGAAAATCATGCTGGGGATGAGTGAAGAAGAAGATTTGTCAGAAGAAGAAGCAAGCGATAGTGTGGAGGAATCAGCGAATATTATTGTTGGGAGAAGTGTATCAATGATCAATGATATTTGCAAAGATAAAGAAATGCGCATTACTCCTCCGGGAACGATTTGTGGACATAGAATCCGTATTGTGAACCCTAAGCTTACTTCTTTTAATATTACAGCGAGTACACGCTTAGGTGATTTCAAAATGAATATTGGTTTTGCGGAGGGAGAATAGGAAAATGGATGCAAAATTTGTAAATCCGTTTATAGATGCTTTTATGACGGTGATGCCGCAAATTGGTTTTCAAGATATTACCAGAAAAAAAGTATCTGTGAAGGATAAATCAGCGCAAAGTTTGGGTGTTACAGTATTAGTCGGTTTTACAAAACAAATTCGTGGTAATGTTGCTTATAATATGTCAGAAGAAACGGCAAAATACATTGCCTCCACAATGATGATGGGAATGCCTGTTGAGGAATTCAATGATATGGCACAAAGTGCTATAGCAGAATTATCAAATATGCTTACGGCCAATGCAGCGACAAATCTGGCAACGTTGGGGTATGACGTTGATATCTCTACACCAAGTTTGTCGGTTGGACATGATTTCGTGGTCAAAATTAGTAGTGAACAATATTTAGCGATTGATATGGATTTAAGCGGACATAAGATAGAAATCAATATATCATTGCAATAGATACTATTTTATTAATTTTACAGTGAAAGAAAATGAAGTGTGGGGTCCAAAATGCAGTTTAAAAATGTTAGTACAAAATTTATTGTTGTTTTAATGCCGTTATTTATAGTGGGGTTTGTGCTATTATCGGGTGTAAGTTATTATGTTGCGAATAAGTCATTAATTGCCGATGCAGATGAAATTGCCCGTGGCATTGGCAGCCAGATTGCAATCCAGATTGATAAAGAAATTAGTGAGAAAATGATTCGTCTCGATGAATTGGCATCGGTTCAGGCACTGTCACATGGAGATAATGCTGCAAAAGTGCAGATTTTAGCGGCAGCGAAGCAGCGGACAAGCGGTTTTGATATGGTTTGTTATACGGATTTGGCTGGTAAAGCAATTAATGAAAATGGTCAGATCATGGAGCGCGGTGATCGTGAATATATAAAAAAAGTGCGTGAAACAAAAAAACCATATATGTCAGGTCCTTCGGTTTCAGGGACTACGGGTCAATTGATTACTGTACTGGCAAGACCTGTCTTGGAAAATGGAGAACTGATTGGGTTCGTATTTGGGACGATTCGTCTGGATAATTTGTCGCAATTAGTCAGTAATGTTAAATTTAAAGAAACTGGCTATGCTTATATTGTCGATCAAGACGGAGTTGTATTAGGTTATGGTAAACATCCAGAATTTGTTGGGAAAATGGATTTGAGCAAAAAAACAGTCGATGGTGTGAATGGTGAGATTGATGATCGCTTAATGAGCAGCTTCAAAAATACGATGACCAGTGGAAAACAAACAGCACTCAATTATAAGACGCTTGATGGTATTGAATCGACGGCCGTGATAACCCCGATTCATATGGACGGACATGATTGGGCGGTGATTGCCGCAGCGCCAACGAGTGAGGTTGAGGCGGCGGCAAATATGCTGTTTAAAATTATGAGTGTTATATCAAATGCTGCCATTTTGATCTCTGCTATTGTTATATTTTTATTTTCAAAACGTATTTCGTTGCCAATTAAGACAATTCGCGATGAATGTCAGGTTTTAAATGACGGTGATCTTCGTCAGGATCAATTGAGCGTGGATGCTCGCGATGAGATTGGGCAGTTAGCACGAGGGTTTTCTGTTATGAGGCGAACGTTACGTGATTTATTGCGCAATGTACAAAGTCAAGCTGAGCAGGTTGCGGCAGCGAGTGAAGAACTCACGGCGGGGGCACAGCAATCAGCGGAAGCTTCAAATCAGGTTGCTGGTTCCATAACAGAAATTGCCCAGGGTGTCGAAAAACAATCTGCAGCAATTAATAAAATGAATTCAATTACTGGTGCCATTGTCGCCAGTGCTGATTCGATAGCAGAAAAAACAGAACGTATCACGAGTGTTGTTCAGCAAACGACAACGCAGGTTATAACAGGTCGGCAATCAATTTCTGATGTAGTGAATCAAATGCAGCAAATTAATGCAGGCTCACAGACCGTACAGCTATCTATTGCGGAGCTAGCCAAAGGTTCCAATGAAATCGGTAATATTGTGCAGCTTATTTCTAGTATTGCCAGTCAGACAAATCTTTTGGCACTGAATGCGGCAATTGAAGCTGCTAGGGCGGGTGAACATGGTCGTGGTTTTGCTGTTGTTGCGGAAGAGGTGCGAAAGCTTGCCGAAGACTCCGAACGATCCTCCGCGCAGATTGCAGATCTTGTTAAAAAAAATAATTTGGATATGGAAAAAGCAGTTAAAGCTAGTGCAACGGGAACGGAGAGTGTAAATGCGGGAATGGTTTCCGTCAAATCAGCCGATGCAGTTTTTCAATCCATCGTAGGCTCTATAGATTCTTTATCTCTAGAAATAAATACGATTTCGCAGGCAATCCAAACAATGGCTGGTCACAGCCAAACAATGCTAACATCAATCCAGGCGATTGAACATGTGAGCAAATCCAATGCCGATGAAGCACAATCCGTATCGGCTGCAACACAAGAACAATCGGCTTCAATGCAGGAAATAGCAGTTGCTAGCCAAAAACTTGCGGCACTGGCAAACAGTTTACAAAGCGAGGTTGAAAAGTTTAAAGTTTAAACGCGGCAAATAAATAAGAAGCTGAACAAAATCGGATTGTTCAGCTTCCCTGCTAGTTTTTTGTGAAAGAATTATCGATATACATGGTTTTTAAGAAAGTTTTCAATCCGTACGAGTGCTTCGGAAATTTTTGGTACCGAAGTAGCATAAGAACAGCGAATGAAACCTTCGCCGCAATCTCCAAACGCATTACCTGGCACGAGTGCTACACGCTCAGATCGCAGCAGCTTTTCGGCAAATTCCTCAGAAGTTAAACCTGTATTTTTTATACAGGGGAAAATATAAAAGGCGCCTTTGGGTTCAAAACATTCAAGTCCGATTTTTCGCATTCCATCTAAGATCAAAAGGCGGCGCTTATCATATTCTGAGACCATTTTTTTCATGTATTTTTCGCCATGCCGAAGGGCTTCAATCGCAGCGATTTGTGCGGTAATCGGTGCACAAAGTATGGTATATTGATGGATTTTGGTCATCGCTGAGATGATGACTGGATTGGCGAGTGCGTAACCAATCCGCCAGCCGGTCATGGCATAAGCTTTCGAAAAACCATTGAGTAAGATTGTTCGATCTTTCATTTTATCGAGCGATGCAAAGCAGGTGTGTTTTGTATTGGCGTAAATGAGATTGCAATAGATTTCATCGGAAATTACGATTAAATCATGTTTTTCAGCAAAATTGGCAATCTTTTCTAGTGTTTCATAATCCATGACAGCGCCCGTTGGATTGTTGGGATAACCAATCAAAAGCACTTTTGTTTTTGGTGTAACATAGTCTTCGAGCTCTTCGACTGTTATACGAAATTCATTTTCAATTTTTGTTGGCACACTGATGACTTTGCCTCCGGCAAGGGTGGCACAGGCTTTATATGAAACATAACACGGTTCAGGAATCAGGACTTCATCGCCAGGAGCTAAAACAGCACGCATGGCAATGTCGAGTGCTTCACTTACGCCCACCGTCACAAGAACTTCTTTTTTTGGATCATAGGTTATTTGGTGTTCGCGTTCAACGAGGTTCGTGATTTCCTGGCGCAGTTCAAGGAGTCCACGATTTGATGTATAGGAGGTATAACCTTGTTCAAGGCCATAAACGCAGCTTTCACGGATTGACCAGGGGGTTACAAAATCGGGTTCACCAACACCGAGTGAAATGACATCTTCCATTTCAGCCGCAATATCAAAGAATTTGCGTATGCCTGAGGGGGCAATCGCATTGACGGCTGGTGATATGCGGTTTTCCCAGTTCATGGTGTGACCACCAGTCTGCGATCACATTCTTGATCATCAATAATGGATCCGTCTTTTTTATATGGTTTGAGCATGAAATGGCTGCGAGTGCTCGTGATTCCTTCAATAGTAGCTAATCGCGTAGAAACAAAATTGGAGATATCTTTTAGAGATTTACCCTCGATAATAACCAGAAGATCAAAACTGCCAGACATAAGATAAAGAGAACGAACTTCATCAAAACGATAAATTCGTTCGGCAATAGCATCAAAACCGACTTCACGTTGTGGGGTTACATTAACTTCAATGATTGATGTGACCATATCGTCGCCAAATTTTTCCCAGTTGATCAGAGTATTATAGTTTAAGATTACTTTGTCTTTTTCTAGTTGCTTGAGTTGTTGTTCAACTTCATATTCTGATCGATGCAGCATGGCCGCCAATTCATTCACTGGTCTTCGTGCATCATGTTCTAATAGTTCTAATAATTCTCGCATGTTTTTCACTCCTTGTATTTTATAAATAAATGAAAAAAGCCCTCGTCCTATAAAAAGGACGAGGACTGTTGTTCCCGTGGTACCACCTTAGTTAGCTTATACAGCTCACTTAACAGCCGTTAACGCCGGCATACGGTAAGGCTTACTTAAGAGTTGTTCGGCCCACCACTCCTGGACAGCTTTCCAAATTTAATCTTGACGATTCACACCAACTACCGTCTCTCTGAAAAAGAATTTAAATTTGTACTTCTCCAATCATTGCGTATATTTGTATATTTGTATAAAATAATACCATAGGCGGAAATAATATTGCAACAACATTTTTAAAATATTATAGCTAATTAAAAAAAGGGGTTGTTTTCATGATCATTGGACACATTGAAAATTTTGAAGAAGAACTGTACCCATATCCGGAAGCGATAAAAAAAGCCATGAGATTCTTAAAAGAAAATGATTGTGCGGCTATGGAACCGGGAACTTATGAAATTGATGGAAAACGAATTTATGCGATGGTGCAGAAGTATCAAACTCGTGCTGTTAAAGATTGTCGCGCCGAGACACATGCGAAATATATTGATATTCAATATGTTGCTAAGGGGCAGGAATATATGGGCTGGTGTCCACTCACGTCACTCATTACGGTTGAAGAAAATTGTCTGGCTGAAAAAGATGCAATTTTTTATAAGAATTTAATTCCGGAAAGTGATCTGCTTTTAGAAGAAGGGGTATATGCAATTTTGTATCCGCAGGATGTTCATCGTCCTTGCTCTTGTGTAGAAAAACCTGAATTTGTAACGAAAGTAGTAATTAAAATTGCAGTTGACGTATTATAGAATTATAATAGAGAAAAAAAGTTTATGAAATAAATAGTAAGGTGGAGTAAATGGAAAGCACAAACAAACTAAAACTTTATGGTTTTAATAATTTAACCAAAACATTAAGCTTTAATATGTATGATATTTGTTATGCGAAAACGGCAGAACATAAGCAAGAATATATCGAGTATATCGATGAGGAATATAATGCCGAGCGCTTAACGAACATTTTGACAAACGTTGCGAATATCATTGGTGCTAATATCTTAAATATTGCCAAACAGGATTATGACCCCCAGGGAGCGAGTGTGACAATGCTTATTTCTGAAGCCCCGGTTGAAACTGGTGACGTGGTCTGCCATCTTGATAAAAGTCATATTACAGTGCATACGTATCCGGAAAGTCATCCGGATCAAGGGATAACGACTTTTCGAGCCGATATTGATGTTTCGACATGTGGGGAAATATCACCACTTAAGGCTTTGAATTATTTGTTGAAATCATTTTGTTCTGATATTGTTATGGCTGATTATCGTGTACGCGGTTTTACTCGTGATGTGAACGGTAAAAAATATTTTATTGATCATAAAATCAATTCGATTCAGAACTTTATTGAACCGAATACTCGTAACCAATATCAGATGATTGATGTTAATGTATATCAGGAACATATTTTTCATACGAAGATGTTACTCAGGGAGTTCGATCTGGATAATTATCTTTTTGGTACGCCAAAAGAAGAATTGTTAAATGGTGAAAAGAAAAAAATTAAGCAGCGTTTAAAAAAAGAAATGGCAGAAATATTTTACGGCCGTAATATGCCAAAGGTTAAAGGGACTATATAATAAAATGATTTTACTGCAGGCGAAGAGTTGGAGGATTATGAATTAATGAGTGTAAAAAGAATTTATGTAGAAAAACGTCAAGGGTTTTTCGATATACCGGCACAGGCATTGTGCGCTGACTTACAGGAAAGTTTTGGTCTTGACAGGTTAAAAGCAGTACGCATCATCCAACGTTACGATATCGAAGGTCTTAGTGATGATGAATACATGAAGGCCAGAAATCTTGTTTTTTCTGAACCAACGGTAGATGTCGTTTATGATGAAGGATTACCTGAATTTACTAATTCACGCATGTTTGCGGTAGAATATTTACCAGGACAATATGACCAGCGGGCGGATTCGGCAGCACAATGTGTGCAACTTATTACGCAGAAAGAGCGTCCTGTTATTACGACAGCAAAAGTAATCATACTTGTTGGTTTAATTGATGATGATGATTTTGTAAAAATCAAAGAATATTGTATCAATGCGGTAGAAAGTCGCGAGGCTATGTTGAGCAAACCCGAAACTTTGAATTTGCAAGCGGATATTCCAGCTGATGTCGAAATTTTGACAGGCTTTAGCAAAAAAACGGAATTGGATCTTCAAAAATTTATGGATGAACATGGATTTGCCATGAGCTTTGAAGATCTCAAGTTTTGTCAAACATATTTTCGTAATACGGAAAAGCGTGATCCAAGCATAAGTGAAATTAAAGTCATTGATACGTACTGGTCTGATCATTGTCGTCATACGACTTTTATGACAAAAGTTGAAGCAGTCGATATTGAAGATGGGTATTTTGCTGAACCAATAAAAGCAGCGTACCAGCAATATTTGGCAGATCGTGAGTCTGTATATGGTGCGAAAGAACGCGATATCACACTTATGGATATTGCCGTAATCGGTATGAAGCAGCTGCGTAAAATTGGGAAATTAGAAGATCTTGATGTCTCAGAAGAAATCAATGCCTGCAGTATTGTTGTTAATGCTGATATTGATGGGAAAAACGAAGAGTGGCTGGTTATGTTTAAAAATGAAACCCATAATCATCCAACTGAAATTGAACCATTTGGCGGTGCGGCAACTTGTCTGGGCGGTGCCATTCGTGATCCGCTTTCTGGACGTTCGTATGTTTATCAGGCGATGCGTGTAACTGGGGCTGCCGATCCAAGAAAATCCATTTCAGAAACAATGCCAGGTAAACTGCCGCAAAAGAAAATTACATTAGGTGCGGCTAATGGCTACAGTTCTTATGGCAATCAGATTGGACTCGCCACCGGACAAGTCAGTGAGGTTTATCATGAGGATTTTGTTGCTAAGCGTTTAGAAGTAGGGGCTGTTATTGCTGCTGCGCCAAAATGCAATGTAGTCCGAGAAGTTCCCAATCCTGGTGATGTGATTGTTTTAGTCGGCGGCAAGACTGGTCGTGATGGCTGCGGTGGGGCAACTGGTTCATCAAAAGAACATACCGAGGATTCACTTAAATCATGTGGTGCTGAAGTTCAGAAGGGGAATGCACCAACTGAACGTAAAATTCAACGCTTGTTTAGAAATTCTAAGGTTAGTACTTTGATAAAACGCTGTAATGATTTTGGTGCAGGTGGGGTTGCTGTAGCAATTGGCGAATTAACGGAAGGTCTTGTCATTAATCTAGATCAAGTGCAAAAAAAATATGATGGTCTTGATGGTACCGAACTGGCGATTTCAGAGTCACAAGAACGTATGGCGGTGGTTCTCAAAGCGGAAAATGTTAAAACTTTTATTGCTTATGCTGATGCAGAAAATCTGGAAGCTACGGTTGTAGCTACTGTAACCGATGCTGCACGCCTTATGATGTTATGGCGTGGCAAAGCAATTGTGAATTTAAGCCGTGCTTTTTTAGATACAAATGGTGTAAAACAACATATCAATGTAAAAATTAATATGCCAGATGAAACAAAAAATTATTTTAAGCAAAGTTATGAATCCTTGCTTGACGGAACAGGCGATGTCGAAAAAATTTGGCTGGATAATTTAAAAGATCTTAACGTGTGCAGTCAAAAAGGGCTTGCTGAACGATTTGATTCCACAATTGGGGCCAATACGGTTCTTATGCCGTTTGGCGGGCAGTATCAATTGACTCCAGCTGAAGGTATGGTAGCAAAATTACCAGTCATGTCTGGCGAAACGACAACAGCGACGGCCATGACGTATGGTTTTAATCCATATTTAATGGCGTGGAGTCCCTTCCATGGTTCTGTTTATGCAGTTGTTGAGGCTGTAACCAAAATGGTCGCATTAGGTGGAAGTTATGATAAGATTCGTTTAACGCTACAGGAATATTTTGAAAGCCTTGGTAAAGATAGTGCTAAATGGGGAAAACCATTCAGTGCATTGCTAGGTGCGCTAAAGGTACAGCATGCATTTGGTATTCCGGCTATCGGTGGGAAGGATTCAATGTCTGGTACGTTTATGGACATCAGTGTACCACCTTCTTTGATTGCTTTTGCGGTTGATGTCATAAAAGTCCAAGCGGCTGTTTCACCAGAATTCAAGCACATTGGCAGCAAAGTTTATATTGTGCCAGCAGTACGGGATGCTTATGATCTACCCGACTTTTCAGTATTAAAGCACAACTTTGCCTGTATCAGTGCTTTGAGCAAAAAAGGTAGAGTTTTGGCAGCTCATAGTGTGCGTACTGGCGGTATTGCAGCTGCTATCAGTAAGATGACATTAGGAAACCGTATTGGTTTTGAATTCACAAACAAAGTAACGAATGATAGTTTGTTTGCTTGTGACTATGGTACGTTGATTCTTGAACTTGCACTGGATGCAAATCCTGAAAAATCCCTTGAAGGAACTGGCTATTATGAACTCGGGACGACCATTGAATTACCAAATATCATTTGTGGTGAAAATATTATTAGTGTTGCGAAAGTCGAAAAAGCTTTTACGGGGACATTGGAAAAAATATTCCCAACAAAAACGAAAGAAAATGCCAATGCAAAACGTATTAAGTCTGTATTTTATAAAGTTGGCAATAAGGTGTCTCGCCAAGATTCTTATGCAAAACCGCGTATTTTTATTCCAGTATTTCCAGGGACAAATTGCGAATATGATACAGCAAAAGCATTTGAAAAAGCCGGCGGTCAGACTGAAACGCTTGTTATTCGTAATTTAACTGGAACTGCGGTGGAGGAATCCGTTGCAGCTATCGTTAAAGGCATCAAGCAGTCACAGATTATTATGCTGCCAGGTGGTTTTAGTGGCGGAGATGAACCGGATGGTTCCGGTAAATTTATTGCGGCAATGTTCCGCAATCCACGCATAACAGAAGCGGTTATGACTTTATTAAAAAGACGAGATGGACTTATGCTGGGAATTTGCAACGGATTTCAGGCTCTAATCAAATTAGGACTGGTTCCGTATGGTGAAATCACGGATTTGACGATTGATACACCAACCCTTACTCATAATCAGATTGGTCGCCATATTTCGTGTATGGTCAATACAAAAGTTGTATCGAACCTTTCACCTTGGTTTAACAATGTGCAAGTGGAAGATGTACACACGATTGCGGTATCTCATGGTGAAGGCCGTTTTGTTGCGTCACCGGATATTGTGGCAAAACTTCGTGCAAAGGGACAGATTGCTACGCAATACGTTGATTTTGCAGGAAATCCAGCGCTTACTATACCGTTTAATCCTAATGGATCAACCGAAGCAATTGAGGGAATTACAAGTCCAGACGGACGTATTCTAGGCAAGATGGGGCATTCTGAGCGAATTGGTAAGGGTGTCTATGTAAATATTCCAGGCCAAAAGGATCAGAAACTTTTTGAAGCTGGTGTAAAATATTATAAATAATTTATAATTTGCGCGATGGTCTTTACTTTTTTTGATAAATGGGCAGTTACGATATTTTTAAATATTGTGATTGCCTGTTTTTCTTGCGCTCTCTCTACCGGATTTTTAAGGATATATGTATTCTTACAAATCCGATAAAAATAATAAGAATTAATTGCTCTTATGGAGAATTATTGTTATAATTAATAACTGATAGTCGATTTTGTTTATTAGTTTCCAGAGGAGTGATTAAAATTAATTTCAAAGCATTAGAAAAAGAAGATAAACAGGCAGTAGATGCTTTCTTTAAAGATAGATATTATGAGAATTCTCATTTTAATTTTACCAATCTTTTTATGTGGCGCAGTGCTTATAACATTATGTGGACCGTTCAGGACGATGTTTTGTATATGAAAGCAGAATGGGATGGCAAGGAATTTGCTTTGCAGCCTTTCGGACCAGCTGATAAAATGCAGCAGGCAATTAAAACCTGGCTTGATTATTTTACAGGTACCGGTGGAACCTTTTCCATGTATGGTGTTGAAAAAAAGATGGTCGATGAATTCAATTTTTATGATGGTGCCGCATTTACTATTGAAGCCGACCGTGATAATTTTGATTATGTTTATAGCAGTGAAGATCTCATTACTTTAGCTGGTCGCAAATATCATTCGAAAAAGAATCATTTAAATAGTTTCCGCAAAACATATCCCGATGCGGAATATATGCCGATTACTGAAGATATTATGATGGAGTGCAAGCTTAATATCAATAGCTGGTATAAAAAACATAGTCAGGAAAATCCGGATGATCCGTTTATTGCGGCGGAACGGAATGCAATTATTGAAGTGCTTAATAATTTTGTTGAATTTGGTCTTAAAGGCGGGGCTATTATGCTGGATAAACGTGTGGTGGCTTTTACGTTTGGTGAACAACTCAATGAAGATACGGCTGTTATCCATGTTGAAAAAGCAGATCCAGAAATACGGGGTGCTTATCCGGCGATCAATCAAAGTTTTATTCAAAATGCCTGGGCTGATATGAAATACATCAATCGGGAAGAAGATATGGGTTTAGAAGGTTTGCGAAAAGCCAAAGAAAGTTACAAACCAATTAAACTTATTGAGAAATTCAACGTTCAATTGAAATAAATAAAAAGAGAAAAGTATAAGATAAAATATCTAGGTTATTTTATCTTATACTTTTTGTATTTTCTTTATAAATTCTTGGCTTTTCTTTGAATTTTTGGTTCGTTTGTTATAAACTAAAGGGAGTATGTTTTTTTCGTAAGAAAAATTTGGTTAGTTGTTGGCAATCCTCAGTTGGTAAGATATAATATTCTATAGTGTATTTTTAAGGAGTAATTGAGTGGATGAATAAAGTAGTTGTTACTGTGGTTGGCTCACAGAAAGATGCCACTGGGACAGAAAGTCGAATTGAACTGGTGTCGGAAGGAAAACATTATTATAAAAACGGTATCAATTATGTCTTGTACAGTGACAGTGAACTCAGTGGTGTGCAGGGAACGTCAACACTTTTGAAAATTGGTGATGACCATATGACATTAATACGTAAAGGTGATGTCATGCAGGAACAATATTTTGCCAGATCCTATGAAAGTACAGGGATTTATAAGACGCATTATGGTAATTTGAGTTTGTCTGTAAAAACGAATGATATAAACATTAAGTATGGATCTGTATCGGGAACCGTTATTATTGATTATGCATTATCGATGGAAGGTCAATGGCAGAGTGATAATCTTTTGCATATTGAAATTTGCGCTGATAAAAAGGAAAAGAACCAATTGAATTAGATGAATGTATGGGAGGATTTTTTTGTTTTGGATATTAAAAATTTATTGATGCAGTCAATTGTAAATGCAGCACAGCAAGCAATGAAAGAGGGCGTTTTTCAGATCGATACATTGCCTGACATCATTTTAGAAGTACCACCAAAAAAAGAATTTGGTGATTTTGCGACGAATTTTGCCATGCAGTCGGCAAAAACTGCGAAAATGAATCCACGAAAAATTGCCGAGGCAATTATAGAAAGAATGAGCGAACCTTGGCTTGAAAAAGCAGAAATTGCGGGTCCAGGGTTTATTAATTTTTATTTGAAAGCCAACATTATTTATGATCAATTGGCTGCTATAATTGCCACAGGGCGAGATTATGGAAATTTGCCTAAAAAGGATGCAGCAAAAATACAGGTTGAATATGTAAGTGCCAACCCGACGGGACCATTGCATGTCGGTCATGGTCGCGGAGCTGCTGCCGGCAGTGCACTGGTCAATCTGCTGCGGGCGGCGGGATATGAAGTTTCCAGCGAATATTATATCAATGATGCGGGAAATCAAATTGACAATTTAGCCGCTTCGGTGAATGCTCGTTATTTAGAGTTATTTGATCAAACGGTGGAATTTCCTGAAAATGGATACCATGGGCAAGATATTATTGATACGGCAAAACGCATTATCAAAAAAAATGGAAACATATATTTAAAAATGGCAGAAACAGAACGTCTGACAATTTTTAAGGAACTTGCTTTAAAAGAAAAACTTGCAGCACTTAAAGAAGATTTGGCAGCATTTAATGTGAATTTTGATGTATGGTTTAGCGAGCGTTCTCTTCATCCAGACGATGTGAAAACAGCTTGTCAGATTTTGCAGAAGAATGGAAATATCTACGAAAAAGATGGAGCGCTATGGCTCAAATCTACAGCGTATGGTGATGATAAGGATCGTGTTGTGATTCGTGACAATGGCATTCCAACTTATTTGGCAGCCGATATTGCCTATCATCGTAATAAATTTGAACGCGGCTTTGATACTTTGATCAATATTTGGGGTGCGGATCATCATGGTTATATTTGTCGTGTGAAGGCAGCTATTGAAGCTATGGGCTATAAGCCCGACCATTTGGAAGTACTGCTTTTGCAAATGGTTAGTCTGTACCGCGATGGCGAACTTGTTAAAATGTCTAAACGTACGGGGCAGAGTGTAACACTTGCCGAACTCATTGAAGAAGTCGGTACGGATGCAGCTAGGTTCTTTTTTATTATGCGTTCCTTAGATAGCCAGCTTGATTTTGATCTCGATTTGGCAAAATCAAAATCGAGTGAAAATCCTGTTTATTATATTCAGTATGCGCATGCCCGTATTTGCAGTATCTTCCGTCAAGCGCAAGAAGCTGGAATTACCAAGGCAGATCAGCCTAAACTTTCGCTGCTCACGGATGAATCGGAATTAGCTCTCATAAAAAAGATGGCAGCTTATGTAGAAGAAATTGAATACGCTGCCAAAGAGAGAGCACCACATCGCATTGCTCGTTATGTGCATGAACTCGCAAGCGAGTTTCACAGCTTTTATAATAGATGTCGAATCATGGGTGTGGATCAGGATCTGGCACAGGCTAGACTAGCTCTTGTGGATGCCGTAGCAAATGTTATTTGTCATGCGCTGGCGATGCTCGGCGTAAGTGCACCAGAAAAAATGTAGGATTTAGAAAAGGTCTTATCAGTTTAGTTTGTTTTTAATTTGAGAGGGGTTATTAGTTTTGGATTTTTTAACTAGTTCAGAAGTTGATGTAGCATATTTTACATTAACACAAGCAGGAGAACCTATGTATTATAAAGATTTAGTGATGGATGTAATTGAAAAAAAACATAAACCAATTCAATCGTTATCTGGTGCTATATCAGAGGTTTATACCTTGATTAATATGGACAGCCGCTTCCATTATGCGGGTAAAAGCATGTGGGGTCTTACTGAATGGAATCCTCCAGAAGTGAAACGTACTCATTCGACTACCTCAGCGGGTACTAAACCAAAACCACCAAGTAAACGCCGCGAAAAATTACTTGAAGGTATTCAGGCAGACAATGAATAAGCAAAATTGATCGTAATCATGCTTGACTATAAAGGGTAAAGAGGATACAATAGTGGACATGTGTTTTCATGAAACGTAAGTAAATTTTGCAGATATTTTCGAGAAAAATAATGCAGGGACAGTTAATAGGAGGATTTTCGCATGGCAAAATATATTTTTGTTACTGGTGGGGTTGTGTCTTCACTCGGTAAAGGGATCACTGCAGCTTCTTTGGGTCGATTATTGAAAAGTCGTGGTATTAAGGTAACAATTCAGAAGTTTGATCCATATATTAATATTGATCCGGGGACCATGAGTCCATATCAGCATGGAGAAGTTTTTGTTACAGATGATGGGGCTGAAACTGATTTAGACTTAGGACATTATGAGCGGTTTATTGATATTAATTTGACAAAAGGTTCTAATATTACAGCAGGAAAAGTATATTGGTCGGTACTCAATAAAGAACGTAAGGGTGATTATCTTGGCAGTACCGTGCAAGTCATTCCTCATATTACAAATGAAATAAAGCAACGTGTTTATGATGTTGCAGCAGCGGATGGTGCGGACGTTGTTATTACTGAAATTGGTGGGACTGTCGGTGATATTGAAAGCCTGCCGTTTATGGAAGCCATTCGTCAGGTGAAAAAAGAAGTTGGCAAAAATGATGTTCTGTATATTCATGTTACATTGGTACCTTATATTGCAGCAGCGGGAGAACTTAAAACAAAACCAACGCAGCATAGTGTTAAGGAATTACGTGCTATAGGGATTCAGCCAGATATCTTAGTTTGTCGTACGGAAAAAGAAATTTCTACAGATATGAAAGAAAAATTAGCACTATTTTGTGATGTGGATGTTAATGCAGTCATTCAAAACAGAACAGCTGCGACGATTTATGAAGTTCCGCTGATGATGCAAAAAGAAGGCTTGGATAAAATCGTTTTGGAAAAGCTCAATATGGATTACAGCCCGGCTAATATGGTTGAATGGGAAAAAATGGTTTATAAAATCAATAATCCTGCAAAAAAAATCAAAGTGGCTGTAGTTGGTAAATATGTTGCATTGCCGGATGCTTATATATCCGTTACCGAAGCACTGCATCATGCTGGCATTACGAATGATACTGAAGTAAAGATACACTGGGTCAATGCTGAACAGATTGAAGATGAAGACATCGACTTGGATGAAGTTTTTGCGGGATGTCGGGGCATTCTCGTACCAGGAGGATTTGGTGATCGTGGTGTGGAAGGTAAGATTTTAGCAATTCAATATGCACGTGAACATAAAATTCCATTTTTAGGCCTTTGCCTAGGGATGCAATGTGCCGTTATTGAATTTGCTCGCCACGTCTGTGGTATGAGAGAAGCGCATAGCACGGAGTTCAACAGAGAAACCAAATATCCTGTGATTGATTTGATGTCATCACAGCAAAATGTTGAAACGAAAGGTGGCACAATGCGCTTAGGCGCATATCCTTGTAAGGTATTTAAGGACACGAATACCTATGCTGCATATGAATCTGAACTTATTCATGAACGGCATCGGCATCGTTTTGAATTTAATAATGTATATCGTAAGCAGCTTGCTGAAGCAGGTCTTATCGTGGCAGGCACTTTGCCGGATGACAGTCTTGTGGAAATTGTCGAAATCAAAGACCATCCTTGGTTTGTGGCATCACAATTTCATCCAGAGCTGAAATCTCGTCCGAACAATCCACACCCATTATTTAGGGGATTTGTTAAAGCTGCTTTAATTAATTCTGAATTGCGATAAAAATAAAAAAACTGTTGGCTTTGACCAACAGTTTTTTTATAAAATTAAATTTTAGGTGGTGCTTTTATGAGCAAGAAAAAAATTATGATTATTTTTATAGGGATTGTGTGTGTGTCATTTTTGGCGTTGCTTTTTATATCGAATCATAAAAAATCCACACAAAACAATTTTTCGAGTGCGGATAAAATTGCAGTCATTCATGTCGATGGCGTTATTACAAGCAGCCATACGACGAGTTCTATTCTTTCTGAAGGAAATGGTGGTACAGATCAGTTGATTAAAGATCTGCATGAGGCAGCTGCTGATAAAAGTATCAAAGCCATCGTAATGCGCATTAATAGTCCTGGCGGTGCAGTTACTGCGACGGAAGAAGTCGGCGAAGAAATGAACAAAATTCGTGATAATGGCAAACCAATTGTTGTTTCAATGGGGGATACGGCAGCATCAGGGGCTTACTGGTTGTCGGCTTGTGCGGATAAGGTATACGCGAATCCGACAACGATAACTGGTAGCATTGGTGTATATATGCCATATTCAAATTGGGAAGAACTATATCAGAAAATTGGTATTCGTCAAGATAAAATAAAAAGTGGCATTCACAAAGATATTTTATCTAATGATCGACCAATGACGACAGAGGAACATCAAATGCTGCAGGCAATTGTCGATGAGCTTTATAATGGTTTTGTTGATGTCGTGGCAAAGGGGCGTCATATGGATCGTGAACGCGTAAAACAGTTGGCTGACGGAAGCATCTATACTGGTAAACAGGCAAAAGAACTGGGCTTAGTTGATGAACTGGGCAACTATTATGACGCGTTGGATGGTACAGCAGCGATGGTTGGTATTTCTGGTAAACCACAAATCAAGGAATTTGGTAGAGAAAATCCACTTTCTTTATTGTTTTCAGCTAATAATAAGGAAAGTTTGCTAAAAGAGTTATTTTCAAGCTTAACGGCTGACACAACCTTAAAATCTATCGCACCGCAAGCAATGCCGGAGAAATGGTAGGTAAAAGTATGGGATCTTTATTAGAAACAATGTATGATTTACTTTTAAAACCTCAAAAAGCTTTATCTGAAATTATGCAAACGAAATCTTTGAAACAGAGTCTGCTGGTGGTTTTATTTTGTACGATTTTAACGACTTGGGGAGGACTTACCACAGGCCTTTTTAGTGGAACTTCGCAAATAGTCATTGTCTTTTTTGATATGCTTGCTAGTTTATTTGTTTGGGGAGCAGCAGCAGCAATTTGGCACTTGTTTGCTGAACTTACGCGTGGGCACGGTCAGATTAAACAGTTGCTCAAGCTTTTGGGTTTTATTTATTTTATTGATGTTTTACTGATGCCGATTTATTTAGTGGCAGCGGTGACTTCATCAGCAGGAATTATTGTTGTTGCAACTATATTGGTATGGCTTTGGAAAGGTGCTCTTTCTATTTTGGCACTTAAAGCTGTTTATGGTATTTCTTATGCAAAAGCAGCCTTAGTGTTTTTCTTACCATTTCTGATATTTGTAGGAGTGTTTTTATGTTCAATGATTTTGGCAGGGTCATTAATGATGACAATGTTCAATGAATTCATGGTGAATCCGCCACAGATTTAATATTATAAAAAGGGACATATCTTAAGCGGGAAGCTTACTGTGTGTCCCTTTTTTTATGGCCGTTGCTTTTTGATGTTTCTTGCTTTAGTAAGTAAGAGGTTTTTAACGGAGGCAGGATTTTTGATTGGTTTGGCGAAATATCACATAAGTATTTAATAGCTGAATGAGGTGATTTTAAGTGATCGTGCAGGCCGGTTTTTCAGTAGCTCTATATTGTCATCGGTGTGGAAAAATTCATATACATGATGTGCCTTATTTTATAGGTTATGCTGATAAAATAAAATTTTATTGTAAATTCAAACATGAACAGGCGACACTGATCCGGACCAAATCTCATTTTTTTCGCTTGCAAATTCCTTGTGTAGTTTGTAATTCAGTACATGAAGCCGTATTTTCATTGCATCAGCTTATGCGAATGAAAGTTGAAAAAATCTATTGTGCAAAAGATTTTTTTGAACTTGGCTATATAGGTAAACGTCAGGAAATAAAAGAAATTTTAATGTTTAATCGTCATGGATTTGAGCTTTTGGAGCACGAAAATCATGGCGAGAAGATTGAAAAACAGCAAATATTATTGGAGGCGATTAATCGAATTCATGATATTGCTGAAGTGGGGGGCATTATCTGTCCTTGTGGCAGTAAGGCAATTGAGGCTGATGTGTTAGGCAGTGTAGTCAGGTTGACGTGTTGTCACTGTGGTAATTATGAGCTGTTAGCTGCGGGACGTGAACGGGATTTACATGAACTTGATAAACTTGCAGTCATAGATTTGTTACAGCGAGGTCTACAAGTCAAAAATATTGATTTAGATTAATCTTAAGCATAAGATTGAATATGAAACAGGAGCTGGTAATAGCAAAGCTTCTGTTTTTTATTTTGTTTCTTGACGGATCTTGCACTGAAAGACTATAATAATCTATGTATATGGGTTTAGATGTGAATAGAAGAATTAGGGCTTTGGCGATGGCTAAAGCCCCTTTTGGCATGAATTAGGTAGGTGGAATAATGAAACAGCTTTTTGAAGCAATGATGCAGGATAAAGCAATTGAAAAAATCGGTGTGTGTTTTGCCAAAGAATACGGGCAGAATTTAGTATATGGTTTAGCGGGATCACAAAAACATGCAATTATGGCGGCTAGTTATGATCGATATCCTCGAACAACAATTATTATTACAAGTAACCAGGATGCTATTGGAAAATGGCAGGCTGATTTAGCGATGCTGTTACCAGCCGTTCCAATTTTAGAACTTCCAGCGATTGATGTGGTAACTTTTTCTGTCGCGGCAAAAAGTATTGCTTTAGCGGCGAAACGCATGGAGGTTTTAGGTCGCTTGATGCGTAAGGAACCAGTTATTATTTTAGCGAGTGCGGCAGCTGCTGTGCAAAAAGGATTGTCCAGACAGGATTTTGAACGTTCTAGTGTACATCTGACGATTGGAGAGTCCATTGGACGCGAGGAATTACTCTTAAGACTCGTTCAGTTAGGATATGAACGTGTTCAGCAGGTGGAAAGCCTTGGTCAGTTTAGTGCTCGAGGCGGAATTGTTGATATATTTCCGATTAACTCACTGCACCCGATTCGTATGGAATTTTTTGATGAAACGATCGATTCTTTGCGTGAGTTTGCAATCGAGACGCAGCGTTCGCGGCAAAATATCACTTCTGTTGCTATTTTGCCGCTAGAACAGCTCGATAATAACGGCAATCCGGCTGTTTTCCTTTCTTATCTCGAAAAACAGGCAACGGTGATTTTTGATGAACCAACAAGGATTCGTGAAGAAATTTCAATGCTTATAAAAGAAAGACCGGAGTTGAAAAAGCAATTATTTAGTTGGAATGATATTACAACGATTGCTAAGCAACATAATGTGCTGTATATGGCTCTTATGCTGCAAAAGATTCATAATGCGGAGTTAGAGGAAATGGTTAGCGTGACGGTTAAGGCAATTGCACCATTTCATAAACACCTGGATTTTTTTGCCAGCGAGATCAATGGCTGGCTTTCTCATAAAGAACAGGTCTTGGTTTTTGTCAGCGATGCACAAAAAGGAGCATCACTTAGAGAGATGCTGGCGGAGTATAAAATAGGAACTGCCTATGAAGCTAAGTTGCAGCAGATTGTTGATGGTTTTGTTACGATTGCAGAGGGAACACTTGCCAATGGTTTTGAATTACCACAGGCACATCTTATTGTGGTGGCTGAAAAAGATATTTTTGGGAGGCAAAAAAAGAAAACGGTGCCGCGGGCAGCTAAAGGTGAAAAAATAGCGTATTTTCGTGATATCAATGTAGGCGATTATGTTGTCCATGTAAATCATGGTATCGGTAAATATTTAGGTGTTGAAACGTTAGAGGTAGCCGGTATACATCGTGATTATCTGCATATTAAATATGGCGGTGATGACAAACTTTTTGTTCCAACCGATCAAGTTAATTTATTGCAAAAGTATATCGGTTCTGAAGGTGATGCACCAAGGCTTCATCGTATGGGGGGGAATGAATGGAACAAAGCCAAGGCCAAAGCCAAAGCTTCTGTAGAGGATATTGCGAAAGAACTCATTCAGATTTATGCTGTGCGGCAGGTTGACAATGGGTATCCATTTTCGGTTGATACGACATGGCAGCAAGCGTTTGAAGAGGCATTTCCTTATGAGGAAACACCAGATCAGCTTACGGCTGTTGAAGAGATTAAAAAAGATATGGAAAAACCACGTCCGATGGATCGATTGCTATGTGGTGATGTTGGATTTGGTAAGACCGAAGTGGCAATTCGTGCCGCGTTTAAAGCCGTTATGGATGGAAAACAGGTAGCCGTTCTGGTGCCGACTACTGTATTAGCACAGCAGCACTATCAAACATTTAGTACGCGGTTTGAAGGTTTTGGACCCGTGGTGGACGTAGTCTGTCGTTTTCGTAGTCAAAAAGAACAGAAAAGTACCTGTAACAGGGTGGAAACAGGACAAGTTGATATTTTGATTGGTACACATAGTATATTGAATGATAAACATGTTAAATTTAAGAATTTAGGTTTATTGATTGTTGATGAAGAGCAACGGTTTGGTGTGACCCAAAAAGAAAAAATTAAAAAAATAAGTAAAAACATCGATGTCCTTACACTGAGTGCAACGCCTATTCCGCGTACGCTGCATATGTCGTTGGTTGGGGCCAGAGATATGAGTATTATCGAAACACCGCCAGAAGAGCGTTTTCCGGTGCAGACCTATGTGGTGGAAAATAACGATGCCATTATTCGTGATGCCATTAAACGTGAAGTTAAGCGTGGCGGTCAAGTTTATTTTGTTTATAATCGTGTTGAAACCATTGATAAAATGAGAGCCCATTTAGCAGATATGCTACCGGATATCAAAATTCAAACTGCCCATGGTCAAATGCCGGAAGAAATATTGGAACAAGTGATGCTTGATTTTTATGAAGGGGAATATGATATGTTGGTAGCGACAAGCATTATTGAAAATGGTCTGGATGTAGCCAATGCCAATACAATCATAATTTATGATGCAGATCGATTTGGTTTATCCCAGCTCTATCAGATGCGTGGACGCGTTGGTAGATCGAATCAACTGGCTTTTGCTTATTTTATTTATCAGGCCGATAAAGTTTTGACGGAAGTGGCTGAAAAAAGATTGCAGGCGATTAAGGACTTTGCGGAACTTGGGGCGGGCTTTAAAATTGCAATGCGTGACCTGGAGATTCGTGGTGCTGGTAATCTTTTAGGGTCGCAGCAGCATGGACATATTGCGAGTGTTGGTTTTGAAATGTATTGCCGTCTACTAGAAGAGGCGGTTGAAGCATTAAAAACGGGTAAACCACCCGTAGAAAAAGTCGATCCGGTTCTTGAAATGAAAATAGAAGCTTATATTGATGGTGACTATATTAGGGATGCAATGCACAAAATTGAAATTTATCAGCGTATTGCCGCGATTCGTAGCAATGAAGATATCAGAGCTTTGCTCGATGAATTAATTGACCGCTTTGGTGATCCATTGCCATCCGTTTTGAATTTATTGTCGGTAGCACGTATTAAAAACTATGCGAGAAATTTAGGAATCAAGTCGATTGTCGAAAAACCAATGTTTTTGGAAATACTATTTGGTGAACAACCGAATCTGGAAATCGAAAATGTACTCAAACTTAAAACGTTGCTTGGCGAACAGATTAAATTTATTCCTGGACCGCCAGGAATCATTCGGTTTCAGCTGACACCGCTGAATCGGAAAAAAATATTGAATTATAGTACTCGTATTTTAATGACATTAGTTGGTGAGAAAATAAAAAATCAGATCAATTCATTTTAGTAAAAGGGGGATTTTTTTTGGGGGAAATAACAATTGTCGGGTTAGGTCCGGGGGCGTTTGGTTTTATAACTCTGGACACATGGGAGAAAATACAACAGGCATCAACGCTGCTTTTGCGAACGGCAAAACATCCAACGGTTGATGAGATCCAAAAACGGGAGATCGTTTTTGAGTCTTATGATACTGTTTATAATGAAAAAAAAACGTTTGAGGAAGTTTATCGATCGATTGCAATGAATGTTGTGGAGCGGGCGCAATGCGGTGAAAATATCGTTTATGCTGTTCCTGGCAGCCCACTTGTGGCCGAACGAACAGTCGTGCTCATTCGGGAATTAGCCGCCGAGCAGCAGGTGAAGCTTGTGATTTTACCTGGTATGAGTTTTATCGAGGTGCTTTATGTAAGGCTTGGGATTGATCCGATTGATGGTTTGACAATTATTGATAGTATTGATTTAGAAACACTGCCGCCTGATTTGTCGACAGCACTTGTTGTAACACAAGTATATAATCAACAAGTTGCATCTGATACGAAACTCAGTCTTATGGAAATGTATCCCGATGATTATGAAATTACTTTAGTGCGTAATTTAGGTTTGTCAGATGAAGAAATCTATAAATTGCCACTTTATGAACTCGATCGTCAAGCTGGAATTGATCATTTGACGAGTGTGTATATTCCAGCGTGTGAAGTGAAACAAAAACGTTTTGACATGAAGCCGATTACAGATGTTATGAAAATTTTACGCTCACCAGGCGGTTGTCCGTGGGATATCGAACAAAACCATAAGTCATTACGGCGTAACATTATTGAAGAAGTCTATGAGGTGATTGAAGCAATTGACTTGGAAAACCCCAAGCTGCTTTGTGAAGAACTTGGTGATTTACTCTTGCAAATTGTTTTTCATGCTAGGATGGCTGAAGAGTCGGGAGCTTTTTCAATGCAGGACGTTATCGATGGCATAACGGAAAAATTAATTCGACGTCATCCACATGTTTTTGGTGATATTACGGTCAAGGATGCAGGAGAAGTCGTTTTAAACTGGGATGCTATTAAAAAAATTGAAAAAGCAGCGGAACGAAAATCAGTACTTGATGGCGTACCGAAAGATTTACCATCACTCATGCGAGCTTATAAATTGCAGAATAAAGCTGCGAAAGTTGGGTTTGATTGGGCGGATATCGGTCCGGTTTGGGATAAGGTGACGGAAGAATTTCATGAATTAAAAGAGGCTGTTTCGGAGAAGAATCAAAAACATATAGAAGAAGAATTGGGTGATCTTTTATTTTCAATCGTCAATGTCTCTCGTTTTCTTAAAGTGGATGCAGAAGTTGCGTTAACAGGAGCCAATCACAAGTTTTTAACCCGTTTTTTGTATATTGAACAGCAAGTACAGGCCAAAAGCCTGAAATGGGAAAAAGTAGACATAAATCTCTTAAATGTCCTCTGGAACGAGTCAAAAGCACTAAATTCATAAATTTTAACATTTTTTTTAAGAAAGTTGCTGAAATAAAAAGGAATCGCAGGATTTATCGCGAATTAAGCTAAACGTAATCATTTCAAAGGGGGCTATATTCGTGAATAAAACCGAATTAGTGGCTAGCGTTGCAGATAAAGCTGGCTTAACAAAAAAAGATGCAGAAAAAGCAGTAAATGCATTATTTGCCAGCGTTGAAGAAGCACTTGTTGCAAGTGACAAAGTCCAAGTGATTGGCTTTGGTACTTTCGAAGTGAAAGAACGTGATGCAAGAAAAGGCCGCAATCCACAAACTGGTGCGGAAATTACTATTCCTGCTTCTAAGAACCCTGTATTTAAAGCAGGTAAAGCATTAAAAGATTCTGTAAATAAGTAAAAAAACAGGAAACCGGGTTCACAGCGAACCCGGTTTTTGTTTTTATCTATAGGAGAATTGGGATGAATATAGAAGAAAAAGTAGTATTGATTACAGGTGGAACTTCTGGAATTGGTTTAGCTGCAGCAAAATTGTTTGTCCAAAATGGGATTCGTGTAATGCTTGCTGGGCGTTCTAATGAAAAAGCCCAAGCAGCTTTGCGATTTCTGAGCAATTCTAGTATGGTTCGATTTACTCAAGGTAATGTTGCATTACCCGATGAATGCAGACAAATTGTTGAAGCGACTTATCAGGAGTTTGGTCGGATCGATATGTTAATCAATTCAGCGGGAATTTATTTCGAAAAATCCATTGAGTCAATGGATGAAACGGATTTTGATCAAATAATGAATATTAATGTTAAAGGTACATATTTTATGTGTAAATATGCGTCTGATTATATAAAGAAAAGTCCCTATGGTGCCATTGTCAATGTTTCATCGGATGCTGGAATCAATGGAAATTATTTTTGCTCGGCCTATTGTGCATCAAAAGGGGCAGTTACAGTTTTTACAAAGGCATTAGCTTTAGAGTTGGCACCTTATAACGTGCGTGTGAATTGCATCTGTCCAGGAGATATCGATACACCACTTACACAGAGGCAGTTTCACAATGAATCTACAAAAGCAGAAGAGCTAAAAGTAATGAGTTCGTTATATCCATTGGGACGAATTGGCAAAGCCAGTGAGGCGGCTGAAGTGATTTGCTTTTTGGCATCCGAAAAAGCGAGTTTTGTTACGGGTGCAGCCTGGTTGGTAGATGGTGGGATTACAGCTTGTTAAACAGGGTTTCCAGAGGAAGTTCAGAAAAATGTTTTATGCTAAAGTCAGAGCGTGGTGATGATTTAAATTTACAGCATCAAAGGAATATGTTAGAATGAATGATACATGTATTGCATAAATTGTGGTCAGAGAGAAAGAACGGGCTTGAGATAAATTGCTAAATCAACGTTCGTAAGCTCTATTATGTATTAGGCATGATACGTTGGAGGAACGAGGACACATGTACAAAAAAAAATTTCTTGTTGTTACGGCTTCAATCGGTTCAGGACATAACAAAGCGGCAGAGGCCCTTGTCAATGAGATAAAAATAAAACACCCCGACGCTGAGATACATATGGTAGATTTTATGTCAACGAAAACGGCCTATCTGAATGGTTTTCTCAAAGAAGCGTACTTGAAGATACTTGATTTTGTTCCAGATGTATATGATTTCTTTTATAATTTAACGGCAGGTAAATCAAAAGGCATTTCGGTGAAGAGTCTCTTAGCACTTGCGATGAAAAGTAATATGGAGGCATTAATAAAGCAATACCAAGCCGATATTGTGATTTGCACACATCCTTTTCCTTGTGCTGCCGCAGCTTACTTGAAAAAAATAAAACAGGTTAATATTATACTAGCTGGCGTTATTACGGATTTTACGATTCATCAGCTTTGGGTATATAAAGAAGTTGATTTGTATTTTGTCGCGAATCAAAAAATACGGGAAGCGCTTGCTAAGCGTGATGTAGCGTTAGAGAAGATTCATGATACGGGTATTCCTATTGATTTATCGTTTGGAATTCAGTATGATAAAGAAGAGCTCCTGCGAAAATTTAATTTAAGATCGGATCTTCCAGTGATTTTAATAATGGGCGGCGGATTAGGTATGGGCGGTGTGAAATTTGCCTTGAATCATCTGGAAACGTTAAAAAAATCAATTCAAATTTTGGTAGTAGCCGGAGTTAACTCTGACTTATGGGCTGATTTAAAAGAAATAGCTAAAAATTCAAAACATATCGTAGAAGTTTGGGGCTTTTCGAATAATGTGCAGGAACTTATGGCCGTTTCGACCTTTATTATTAGTAAGCCCGGAGCACTTACCATTAGTGAAGCATTGGCGATGGAATTACCGATGCTTTTACATGAGCCGATTCCAGGGCAGGAAAAAGAAAATGCTGCCTATGTTGAAAGCATTGGTGCAGCAATTTGGATAAAAGATAATCAAAAATTGACTGAAATTGTTGAATCTGTCTTATATGATTCAGCGAAGCTTTTTAAGATGCAGGTCAAAGCCAAAGAGCATAAAAGACCTGATGCAGCAAAGGATATCGTATTTGTTCTTGATGCCTATATGCGTATGCCTTTTGAACATACGGTGATTGGCCTTTAATAAGGAAAAGTACTTGCAAAGGTACTTTCTTTTTTTCATAGTACAAGAAGCAGTCGTTTTATGATATGCTAAATTATAGTAGGAAAAATTTATAGGAGAACTGGTGGTGCTGATGGAACCAACAAAATTGCATGTTGACAAGAAAGGAATTCCCCGTTGTCCACAATGTGATCAGCCGTTGCAGCTGATTGAAGGTCAGCCAATAAAAATTGTGGAAGGAAAAGTACATTTTGAAAATACGGAAGCACATTATGCGTGTGAAACTTGCCGCTTGTTATATCGCCGGATTTTAAGTACGGAGTATTATGGACATTTTTTCATGTCAGAGCCACCAGTAAATGCAGTTTCCAAAAAGACTGTGGCAATTAGCGATTTGAAGCCGATGCAGCTGAAAAAAGATCTTAATGGGTTGTGTAATTGCCCACGGTGTGGTGCTGTGATGCGTTTTATAGAAAGCCAGCCAGTTCGGATTGTTGATGGTAAATTGAATATGGATGACGTATTTGAACATTATGAATGTGATAGCTGTCATTCTGTCTATAGAAAAATAGTGAATACAACATATTATCAATGGAATGAAAAATAATGTAGTAGAATGGTGTTTATTAAATAGATTTACTCAGGCAAATCCATAGAGATCCTTGCATATTGCGCAGAATCCTTGTATTATATAACTATAGCAAGGTTTGACTGGACTATACTTATAGTCCAGTGTTAAGGGTGGTGGCATTATGCAAAAACAAAAACGAAAATTCAATTGGTTTTTTTTATTGCTCTTACTCATAGTAGGAGGGTTTTCTTATTCTGCCATCCATCAACAAATGCATAGCAATGAAATAGTCCAGGAGAAAAAGGCGGCTGAGGCACGCTTAATGGCAGCACAGCAATTGAATAATGATCTTATGCAGGAAAAAGCGAATTTAGAACAGAGTACTTGCATTGAAAAGATTGCTCGTGAAGAGTTAGGCATGGTCAAACCTGGAGAAATGCCGTATATTTCTTCGGCGCAGAAGTAGGTAAATTTCTTGACACGCTTTAATGTACAAGGGTATAATAGCGGTGTAATGTAAATTATAAGGAGGAAGTACAATTAGTATGTCCATCGAAATTGGCAGTGTAGTAGAAGGCGTTGTAACCGGAATCACGAATTTTGGTGCATTTGTAGAGTTATCTGGCGGTAAAGTCGGTCTTATTCATATTTCGGAAGTTGCAGATGTATACGTCCGTGATGTAAAGGATTTTCTAAAAGAACAAGATACAGTTAAAGTTAAAGTTTTAACAATTGACGAACGTGGTAAAATTGGTTTGTCAATTAAACAATTACAAGAAAAAAAGCCTATAGAACAATCGGTGAATGCACAGGTAAGTGTGCCATCAAGTTATAAGCCGGCGCCAAGAAGAGCTCCAGCAAATGACTTTAGGAGACCTAGTCGTTTTAATGCGCCTTCTTTTGAAGATAAGTTAACAAAATTTTTAAAAGACAGTGATGAAAGACTTACTGATTTGAGGAAGAATACGGATTCAAAACGTGGTGGTCGTGGTGGCGGATCACGCAGATCTGAATAACTAATGTTCGAAAGCACTCTGTGAAGGAGTGCTTTTTTGTGCATTTCGCTTTGACAAAGAGATGGGATTGATGAGATTTGTTAGAAAAAGTAAAAAATTGGTGCGAAAGAGAAAAACTTTTTCAGGCAGGCGATGCGATTTTAATTGCTTGTTCCGGGGGACCGGATTCTCTTGCTTTAGTCCATTTGTTTTTGGATCTTCGTAAAACATATGAATTACAGATTAGTGTAGGACACGTAGATCATATGTTTCGAGGTGCGGAATCCAAAGCCGATGCCGATTTTGTTAGAACTTTCTGTAAACATAATCATTTGCCATTTTATTTAAAAACGGCGGATGTCCCAGCTTTTGCCAAAGAAAAATCTTTGTCAGCGGAGGAAGCTGCGAGAATTGTTCGTTATGACTTTTTGCGGAATCTGGCTGAGAAACTTGGCGGAGCAATGATTGCGACAGCACATCACCTTGATGACCAGGCCGAAACGATACTGCTACATTTATTTCGCGGTGCAGGAAGCCAAGGTATAGCTGGAATTCGTCCTAAGTCTTGTGGTATAATAAGACCATTCTTGTCTGTTACGCGACAAGAAATTGAACGATATTGTAAAGAAAAAAATCTTACCCCGCGAATTGATGCAACAAATAATGAACCCGAACATTTGCGTAATAAGATCCGACTGGAACTGATGCCCGTTCTAAAAAAAACATATAATCCAGTTATGCCGGCGGCACTTTGCCGCAGTGCTGAATTGATCGGTGCTGAACATGATTTTATTAATGTCTCGGCAAAAATGTTCTGGCAGGATATAGTCAGTGAAACAGATGAAAAACTTGTTCTCAATCGCCAGCGGTTACAGGATTTACATATTGCTTTACAACGTGAATTATTTCGTTTAGCGATTATGAAAACAGCTGGTGACTTGAATGGTTTGGGATTTTTGCATATTGAGCAGATGATTTCACTTGTCAAAACAGGGAAAACAGGCACAATCCTTGAATTGCCTAAGCAATTAGTATTGGTTTGTGATTATAACACAGTGGAACTTTGCCATAAAAGTGCTTTGCAGCAGCCAGTTAAACAGGACGTATTTCAGGTACTTCCTGTTTCGGGTTTTATCTCGGTACCATTATTACAGCTTACGGTGCAGGTTGAGAGAATCAATGAATATGTTAAACCAACCGATTTGTATAGCGTTGTTTGTGATATGGATCGACTAAATGGTGAATTGTTTATAAGGTTAAGACGACCTGGCGATCGCTTTCAACCCAGCGGTATGAACGGATTTAAAAAATTGAAAGATTTTTTTATTGATAATAAAGTTGCACGTGTGGATCGTGATCGAATACCATTATTTTGTGATCAAAATACAATTTTTTGGGTTGGTGGGTTACGTCAAAATCAAACAAGTCAAATTTCGGGGCAGACTAAACATTTTTTACGATTTACTATATTAAAAGATAGATAAGCAGCAAAGGAGTAAGTTTTTATTATGATGAACGATATTGAAAAAGTAGTATATACAAAGGAGGAATTGGCAGCATGTGTAAAGCGGCTGGGGCAGCAGATTAGTAAAGATTATGCAGGCAAAGAAATTTTCGCTGTGGGAATTTTAAAAGGGGCGGTCATTTTCTTTTCGGACCTTGTTCGTGCAATTAATGTACCAGTTCAACTTGATTTTATGGCGGCATCAAGTTACGGCGATAGTACGCAGACAAGTGGGACTGTTAAAATTTTAAAAGATTTAGATTTTAGTGTAGAAGGAAAACATGTCTTGATTATTGAAGACATCATTGATTCAGGACTAACGCTCAATTATTTGTTGAAAAATTTTAAAGAACGAAAACCAGCTAGTGTGAAACTTTGTGCACTTCTCAATAAGCCAGAACGGCGTAAAGCAGAAGTACAGATCGATTATTTCGGTTTTACGGTGCCGGATGATTTTTTAGTTGGCTATGGTCTGGATTATGCAGAAAAATATCGAAATTTACCATGTATTGGAATTTTAAAAAAAGAAATCTATTCTTAAGTTGAGATTGGCTTTACAAAAAAAGAAGAATTTTATCGAGCTGGTCAGTTTGATTGTTAAATGCTTTAATTAATGATATAATAATTTTCTATGGAGCCCTGTTTGACTGTGTGCTCCGCCGAGAGGGAGGGCGACCGATTGAATAAGTTTTTACGAAATGTAGGCTTCTATTTATTGATTATTTTAATCGCAATATCGATTATTGATTATTTTTCAACGAGAAGCACTACAAAACAGGAAATAAACTATACAGAGTTTTTACATCAGGTAGATGCAAAAACAGTAACCAAAGTAACGATCGTCGATAATGTAATTAAGGGAACATTAAGTGATGGAACAGAATTTACAACGATTACGCCGAATACACCGAATAATGATCCGAACTTGGTGAAATATCTGCAAGATAGAGGCGTGGATATGAAAGCGGAAAAAACGCCAGAACCACCTTGGTGGACAACTGTATTCTCTTCTATTTTGCCAATGCTGCTTTTAATTGGTGTATGGTTTTTTATCATGCAGCAAACACAAGGCGGTGGCAATCGTGTCATGTCGTTTGGTAAGAGCCGCGCTAAAATGAGTGGCGGCGATAAGCTGAAAATAACCTTTAATGATGTTGCTGGTGCTGATGAAGCAAAACAGGAACTCGAAGAAGTTGTAGAGTTTTTGAAACATCCTAAAAAGTTCAATGATTTAGGAGCCCGTATTCCAAAAGGGGTTCTTTTGTTTGGTCCTCCGGGGACTGGCAAAACTTTACTCGCTAAAGCTGTTGCTGGTGAGGCGGGTGTACCTTTCTTTACAATCAGTGGATCTGATTTTGTGGAAATGTTTGTTGGTGTAGGGGCATCACGTGTCCGTGATTTGTTTGAACAAGCAAAGAAAAATGCACCATGTATCGTTTTTATTGATGAAATTGATGCCGTAGGTCGTCAGCGTGGTGCTGGTGTTGGTGGTGGTCATGATGAACGTGAACAGACATTGAATCAGTTATTAGTTGAAATGGATGGTTTTGCTGCCAATGAAGGCATTATCATTATTGCTGCAACCAATCGTCCGGATATTTTAGATCCAGCATTATTGCGTCCAGGTCGTTTTGATCGTCAGATTGTTGTTGATAAACCGGACGTAAGAGGACGTATGGCAATTTTAAAAGTTCACACGAAAGGTAAACCGGTTGATGCAGATGCGGATTTAGATGTGTTGGCTCGCCGGACGCCAGGATTTACAGGGGCTGACTTAAGCAACCTTGTTAATGAAGCGGCACTGTTATCGGCTCGTCGTAATAAAAAAAGTATTGCGATGCCTGAACTAGAAGAATCCATTGAACGTGTTATGGCGGGTCCAGAACGTAAATCAAGAGTTATGAGTGATCGTGAAAAACGTTTAACAGCCTATCATGAAGGCGGTCACACTTTAGTTGGTCTTTTATTGCCAAATTCAGATCCAGTGCATAAAGTAACGATTATTCCGCGTGGTCGTGCCGGTGGTTATACCTTGATGCTGCCAAAAGAAGACCGTTCTTATGCAACGCGTAGTGAGTTGATTGATCAACTTAAGACACTGCTTGGTGGTCGTGTGGCTGAAGAGGTAATACTGAAGGAAATCAGTACGGGTGCACAAAATGATATTCAAAGAGCATCACAACTGGTTAGAAGCATGATTACACAGTATGGTATGAGTGATGCATTGGGTCCAATTGCTTTTGGTGAAAGTCAAGATCATCAAGTGTTTTTAGGTCGTGATTTCAATCATCAGCGAAATTATAGTGAAGAAGTTGCTTGTGATATTGATAAGGAAGTTCGCCGCTATATTGAAGATGCCTATGAAGAATGCCGTAAGCTTCTGGTTGAGAATGTCGATAAACTGCATTTGATTGCGGGCGCTCTTCTCGAAAGAGAATCACTCAAGGCATCGGAACTTCAGGAACTTATGACAAATGGAGTTATTGCTGATAAACCGAAGACGAGTGCAGATAATGTTTCGGATACTCCAGCTCCGATTGTACAAGAGCTTAAAGCAATTCCAGAAGAAAAAGAAGCTGCTGCAAAAGAAGAAACAGAACCTGAAATAGCAGATCCTGCAAAAGCGAAGCTTGATTTAAATATTACGACCAAAGAAAATGAAACACATTAAGTAAGTGATTTATTTTCGTCGAAAAAAAGAAAGTGCCGAAAAGCACTTTCTTTTTTTGTTGTTAAAGAGTTATACTATTTATATAAATTGTATTTTTATTTTAAGAAAAGAGAGATGAATACAAATGAGTGAAATTCTATTACATTATACGCGTGGCGGCAAGATCGAAGATATACATCGTGGTGATATTGTTGCCGTAGATATAAATGGCAACATTGTTGATTCGGTAGGTGATGCGCAGCGAAACATGTTTTGGCGCAGTGCGGCAAAGCCGTTTCAAGCATTGCCTTTTGTACGCCAAGGAGGTCTGGAAAAGTTTGGTATGACACAGAAAGAACTGGCTATTTTAGTGTCATCACATAGTGGCGAGCCAATGCATGTTGCATTGATTGAGTCAATCCTAGGCAAGCTAAAACTTCCGCTGACGGCATTAGACTGTGGTCCGGCTAGACCTATGAGTAGCAAGGCCGCCAAGGTGTTGACGGAAAATCATCAAAAACCACAACCGGTGCACAATCCTTGTTCCGGCAAACATTCCAGTATGCTGGCGCTTTCTCGGATGATAGGCGTTGCTATTGACGGGTATACAAAGCCCGAGCATCCGGTACAGCAGATTATGCATCAATCGGTTGCTAAAGCTGCAAAAATTCCCGAAGATAAATTGGAAATTGGTATCGATGGCTGTGGTGTACCTGTTTTTTATTTACCAATTTACAATATGGCTTTAGCCTATGCTAGACTCGCTGTTCCAGAAAAAGGTCAATGGGGTGAGGATGAGCTGGCAGTAAGAAAAATTCGTGATGCGATGATTGCTTATCCGGAAATTGTAGCAGGAACGGGGCGTATTGATCTGCTGGTATCACAAATTACGAAAGGTCGTATCATTGCTAAGATTGGTGCCGATGCCGTGTATTGTTTGGCATCTGTTGAAGCCGGTGTTGGCATTACCTTTAAAATTGAAGACGGCAGTTATCGGGCAATTAATCCAACGGTGATTGGTATTTTAAAACGTCTAAATTTGATTACAAAGGTAGAGTATGAACAATTGTTAGAAAAATTCCCACCGATTTTACGAAATCATCGTGGTGATCAAATTGGTGTTATTGAAACGGTCTTTTAAAACATAAAAAACAGGGTATCTCCAAATTGGAGATGCCCTGTTTTTGGTTGTAAAAGATTTGCAGTTATTCTGCTTGAGCCGGTGTGGTGTCTTCTTGTGCTGCTGGAGCTGATTCACGATTACCCATACCGCGATCGCGATGCATACCAGGACCTTTTGGCATTTTGCTTTTTAAATCCGTCATACATTGATTAAAGGTTGTTTCATCGATGCCAAGTGAAGTGGCAACATCTTTCCAGGTGTTGTTGATTTTTTTCATATTAAGAACATCTGGGATGGTCTTAGAAGCTTGTTTTGATAAAACAGAAGCCATAACGATATCAGTTGGCTGATATCCGTCTTTTAAAAGACCAGTAACTGTGCTTTCATCAATTTGCAGCATAGTTGCTATTTGTTTGCTCATAAATCCCTGCGCAGCTTGTTGAAGCTGTTCATTTGTTATGGAAAACGAATCCATAACATCTTTCCAACTATTCGTTGCTGTTTTTGCATTCATGACATCGGTGAAGGATTTATTGCCAGCCGAAGCAATTAATGCTGCCTGATTGAAATCACGTATTGTATAGCCTTTGGTCTGATAATTAAGCAGAACTTTTTTGTCTATATTAAACGTTGTAGCAAACTGTTGTGCCATTTCATCCGTCATGACTTTTGGCGTTCCTTTATGCTCACCAAGCATTTGCCCCTGGTCTTGTTGAGCGGTATCAGTTGTTGCAGCAAATGCTGTTTGGTTTAAGTAGGTTGTACCAATGCCCGTAATCGCAAAAGCACCAGCAAGAGCAAGGACAATAGTTTTCTTTTTATTGTTTTTTGATAGTAAATTCATAAAATAGCCTCCAAAATTGTTTTACTTCTCAAGGAAGAACTGTTCTTTAATATACTTTATACTTTTAAAATGACAAGATCATGACAAAAATTAAAACGTTTGGGGGAATATTACTTTAAAGATGGTCTTTTCATTGGGGATACTGGAAACAGAAATACTGCCATGCATACCTTCGACGAGTTTTTTCGTAATCGCCAATCCCAGACCAGTGCCGCCTTTATTTCGGGACCGAGCTTTATCGACGCGATAAAAACGATCCCAAAGGAGAGGCAGATCTTTTTCGGGGATACCTTCACCTGAATCCGCAACGGATAGAATGAAATTTGTTTTATCACGTTCAAATTGGATAAATATTTTATTTCCGTTGGGGGAATGTCGCAATGCGTTACTGAGTAAGTTGCTGAGAATTTGTTCGATTCGCAGTGGGTCTGTTTTTACGGATAAAAGTTTTGGGGATACAGAAAAAATTAACTGCAGATTTTTTTCGGCAGCCATTGGTTGGAATTTTCCTTGTTGTTTTTCGATAAAGTCGCAAAGATTCAAATCTTGATATTGAAAATGCATTTGTCCAGATTCAATTCTGGCAAGATTTAATAACTCACTGATCAAAGAATTCATCTGATGGCATTCATTGAGTGTCGTTTTTAGATAACAGGTTTGTTTTGCTTTATCGGTGACAAGACCGTCTAAAAGACTCTCTGTTACAGCTTGAATGGTAGCTAATGGTGTTTTTAATTCATGGGTAATATCAGAAAAAAATTCTTGCCGTTCTTGTTCGATGCGTTCTAGGGCAGCGGCCATTTCATTAAAGGTAAAACCGAGACGTCCAATTTCATCTTCACCGATCGCATTGGTGCGGCTTTTATAGTTTCCCGCTGTAAATTTTTCTGCAGCCTGGCTTATATTGCTGATTGGCTTTGTCAGATTGCGCGATAAAATGAAGGCGAAGATTCCCGCAAGCAGAATCGAACCTAAGATAGTGTAGAGTAAAAGTTGTTCGATGGCAGCTGACGTTTTTGCTATACCAGTAATAGGCGTATGGATCATGAGCACTATTGAAGGATTTTGTGGAAAGGGAATCGACACAAGAATGGCAGGATCATCATCATCACGGGCGCTGTAAATACGAGAGGTTACTTCACCATTAAATAAATTTTCTGGTGGTCCATTTTTTTGTAATAGCAGGTGATGTTGCCAAATTTTTGGAGCCTTTCCGGAACGGGTATGTTTTTCTTGATCAATGATCCACATTGTTGTACCGGAAAAATCACCTAAATTTTCTAAAAGTGAGGGTGAATATAATTGGTCTTGCGTTACAGCGTTCAAAAATCGTGTGGTCGATATACCGACGCGAATAAGTTCCGCTTTTTTTGCCTCGACCAAATAATTTGTGACTAAATGTGATAAAGAAATACCAATACTGGCAGTCAGTAAGACCAATACAACAATGTGAGACGTTAATATTTTACCAAAAAGCGATCGGATCATTTGTTTATAACCTCAAACCGATATCCGAAGCCTCGTATTGTATGGATATACGTTGAATCGGCGGACAGGAGGCTCTGACGCAGCCTTTTGATTGTCGCATCGACTGTTCTGTCATCGCCCTCGAAATCATACCCCCAAACATTGGTTAAGAGTTGTTCACGGGAAAAAGTTTGTTTAGGATGCCGCATAAAAAAAGACAATAGTTCAAATTCTTTTGGCGGCAAGGCTAATTCATTTTGACCAATCGTTATTGATTTTTTTATATCATTTATAATGAGTTCACCTGCTTTGCATAGATGGATATCATCTTCCATCATACCGCTGCGCCTTAAAACTGCTTTTACACGAGCTACGACTTCACGAGGACTGAATGGTTTGGTAATATAGTCATCTGCACCCAAGGCAAAACCAGCAATTTTGTCGGGTTCTGCACATTTTGCCGTTAAAAAAATGCGTGGAACACTACGAGTAATTGATTCACATAGTTCAAATCCATCTATTTTGGGCAGCATGATGTCCAAGATAAGTAAGTCGGGGCGATGTGTGGTTTCAATTTGCATGGCTTCATCACCATCGGCAGCTGTGTAGACGGTGAATCCCTCTTTTTCCAGATACAGGGCAACGATTTCGCGAATCGTTGGTTCATCATCAGCGACGAGTATTTTCATTAAAGCACCTCCATATGTACTTACTAGTATATACGATATTCCTTAGAAATAAATAAGAAATATTCATTTCTTTATGTTTGATTTGGCTAAAATAAAAGTGACATAGATAAAATTTTTCAGGCTTGATTATATGTGCTTGATACGCTATTATTAGGAGGGGTTTTAACCTGTTAGGATAGAAAGAGAAATGAAGGAGATAATTAAATGCGTTCCAATATATTGGATATACTGCGAAATGCAAACGGGAGTTATGTTTCTGGTGAAGATATTGCTAGGACAATGAATGTATCAAGAACAGCTGTCTGGAAACATATTCGTGAATTAAAACAGGCCGGTTATGCGATTGATAGTCATTCACGCAGTGGGTATTGTTTGATGGAAACGCCAGATTTGCTTTTGCCGAATGAAATACAAAATGGACGAAAAACAAAAGTTTTAGGCAACGAAATTCAATATTATAAGGAAGTTATATCAACCAATAATCAAGCAAAGCTTGCGGCTCAACAAGATGCAGCTGAAGGCACAATCATAGTTAGTGAAGCGCAGACCAGTGGGCGTGGCCGGTTAGCGCGTGGCTGGTATTCACCAGCAGAAAGAGGGATTTGGTTTTCGGTGATTTTAAGACCTCATTTTTTACCTCAAGAAGCACCAAAATGTACATTGATGGCAGCTGTGGCTATTGCTAAAGCTATTGAAATAATAACAGAACTTCACGTTGGCATTAAATGGCCGAATGATATTCTCTATAATAAACACAAACTTGTCGGAATTTTAACGGAAATGAATGCTGAGATGGATTGTATCAATTATATTATAATTGGTATGGGCATTAATGTGAATATTCAAAAGGATGAATTCCCCTTGGAATTACAACAAATTGCGACGTCATTAGCCATTCTAAAAGGTGAGAAAATATCGAGAGTTAAGCTGCTTAATGAAATTTTATTTCAAATTGAAACTTTATATAATATAGCGCAAGCCGAAGGGTTTGTTAAAATATTGGAAGAATGGAAAAAATATTCAGTCACGCTGGGCAAAACGGTAGATGTTGTTGGTATAAACGATACTTTCGCGGGAGTTGCGATGGATATTGATGCAGATGGAGCTTTGCTGGTAAAAACAGATGCAGGACTTAAACGAGTCTTAGCTGGAGATGTATCCATTCGAGCCAAAGGGTAATGTAAACTGAATCGTCGAAAACATGATCGATTTCATTGGAGGAAAAATAATCATGCTATTAGTCTTTGATATTGGTAACAGTAATATTGTTTTAGGTACATATGAAGGAAAAAAATTATTGAAACATTGGCGTATATCAACGGATCGGCAAAAAACCGGTGATGAATATGGTATGCTTATTAATAATTTATTTATGTTTCAAGGGATACATATGAAAGATATTGATGCAATCATTATATCTTCGGTTGTACCACCACTCGTTGTGCCACTCGTGAAGATGTGTGAACGTTATTTTAAAATTAAACCGCTCGTAGTAGGTCCTGGTATTAAAACGGGAATACGACTGAAATATGAAAATCCACGTGAAATTGGTGCAGATCGTATTGTAAATACAGTAGGTGCCTATGAGCAATATGGGGGTCCGCTGATCGTCATTGATATTGGTACGGCTACGACTTTTGATGTTGTGGATGAAAATGGTGACTATCTTGGCGGTGCGATTGCACCGGGAATTGGAATTTCTACGGAGGCACTATTTCAACGGGCCGCCAAATTACCTCGTATTGAACTTGTTACACCAAAAAATGTTATTTGCCGTAATACTGTAACCAGTATGCAGGCGGGAATTATTTTTGGGTTTGTAGGGCAAATTGATGGAATCGTTTGTCGGATGAAAGCGGAATTGGGTCGAGATGTAAAAGTTGTAGCAACTGGTGGCCTGGCGAAAATGATTGCTAAGGAATCAAAGACTATCGATACAAATGATTACTTTTTAACGTTGACAGGGCTCAGGGTTTTATATGAGCGCAATATGTAATAAACAGAGGCGCGAATTTTGATTCGCGTCGCTTTTTTTAAGGAGGTTCAAAATACAAGTGAAAATAGGGAACATAGAAATAAAAAATCCATTAGTTTTGGCACCGATGGCTGGTGTTACGGATATGGCTTATCGTGTTTTGGCAACTGAACTTGGCTGTGGATTGGCATATTCGGAAATGGTAAGTGATCAAGGAATCAATTATCGAAATGCCCATACTTTGGAAATGCTTAAAACAAATCCAGCGGAACATCCTCTTACGTTGCAGCTTTTTAGTGCCGATCCGAAGCGACTTGCTGAAGCGGCAAAATATGTAGAAAGCCTTGGTTGTGCCGATATTCTTGATATTAATATGGGCTGTCCAGCCCCTAAGATTGTTAAAAATAAGGAAGGTTCGGCGCTGATGTGCGATCCTAAACTTGCATTTTCTATAATGAAAGCGGTGCGTCAAGCTGTGAAGATGCCAGTTACTGTTAAAATGCGAAAAGGCTGGGATGATCAGCATGTTAATGCCGTTTCAATGGCAAAACTTGCTGAAGCAGCGGGGATGGATGCGATTGCTGTACACGGGAGGACACGCGAGGAATTTTATCGTGGCGTGGCAGACTGGAATATCATTGCTGAAGTTAAACAGGCTGTAAAAATTCCTGTTATTGGTAATGGCGATATTCGCACAGGACTTGATGCAAAGAAAATTTTTGATCAAACACGATGTGATGCGGTTATGATTGGGCGGGCAGCGCAAGGAAATCCATGGATTTTTCGAAAAATAAATCATTTTCTGCAAACTGGACAGGAATTGCCAGACCCGACGAGGCAGGAACGAATGGATTTAATTTTGCGTCATTTGGATATGCTGATTGAAAATAAAGGAGATTATATTGGACCGCGGGAAATGCGTAAGCATGCAACATGGTATACAAAAGGTCTGCCGCATTCAGCTGAATTGCGTAACTTGTTTAATCAAGCAGAAAATCGGGAAGAATTTACGGTGATTTTAAAGAAACTTTTATTATTTGATGAATCCGCAGAAAAAATTGACAAAGATCAGAAAACAACATATAATGTTTAATAATCATTAAACTGTATTACGTAGGGGTGTCAAGTTATAACTTGGCACTTATTTATATTGTCTTAATGATATTTGAGAGTCGATGATTGAAAATTGAAAGTTAGGATAGAGATGGACTGTAATCTGCTTCATTTTCAACGTTTTACTTTCAATTTTCAATTAAATATAAAGGGGCGCATGTAAAATGGCTGAAAAGCAAGTAATGCTTACCGAAGCAGGTTTAAAAAAACTTGAAGAAAAACTTGAAAAATTAAAGAGTGTACGTAGAATAGAAGTGGCTGAACGTATTAAACAGGCAATTGATTTTGGTGACATTAGTGAAAACTCAGAATATGAAGATGCAAAAAATGAACAGGCCTTTATTGAAGGTGAAATCCTTACTTTGGAAAAAATGCTTCGTAACAGCCAGATCATTGAAGATGATAAATCAAATAAAGATACAGTGGCTTTAGGCAATACTGTTGTTATTAAAGATTTAGAATTTAATGAAGATCAAGTGTATACAATTGTTGGCTCGGCTGAAGCAGATCCGAAAGACTTGAAAATTTCGAATGAGTCTCCAGTTGGTCAAGCCATTATTGGTAAAAAAATTGGTGATACAATCGAAGTACATGTACCAGCGGGCGTATTACAGTATCAGATTGTCGAAATTAGAGCGTAAGTTTATGATAGGAGATTATAGATAATGGCAGAAGAAAAAGAACAGCAACTGCAAAGTGAAGATATAAATGAAATGATGAAATTTCGTCGCGAAAAGATGGCGGCTTTTATTGAAAAAGGAATTGAACCATTTGGCCGACGCTTTTCAGCGACCCACCATGCAAATGAAATTGCTGAAAAATTTGATGAATTAGAAGAAAAATCAGTAAAAGTTGCAGGCCGTCTGATGGCGATTCGTGGTCACGGTAAAGCAAGTTTTACAACACTTATGGACATGAGTGGTAATGTTCAGTTGTATTTTCGTCAAGATGTAATTGGTGAAGATGAATATGCGAATTTTAAATTACTCGATATTGGTGACATTGTCGGTGCAGAGGGAATTGTTTTTAAAACGCATCGTGGTGAAGTCAGCGTAAAAGTAACGAAATTTGAATTGCAAGCGAAATCACTTCGTCCTTTGCCAGAGAAATTTCATGGGCTGAAAGATGTTGAAATGCGCTATCGTCAGAGATATCTTGATTTGATTACGAATCCAGAAGTAAGAAATACATTTATTTCACGCAGTAAAATTGTAAAATCAATTCGCAATTATTTGGATAATCTCGATTTTCTTGAAGTCGAAACACCTGTAATGCATCCGATTGCTGGTGGTGCGGCAGCTCGTCCGTTTGTTACCCATCATAATGCATTGGATATGGACTTGTTTTTACGTATTGCACCAGAGCTTTATTTAAAACGACTTATTGTAGGTGGTTTTGAAAAAATTTATGAAGTAGCTCGTGTTTTTAGAAATGAAGGCATTGATGTTCGTCATAATCCAGAATTTACCTTAGTTGAAATTTATCAAGCTTTTGCTGATTATAACGATTTAATGACCATTACGGAAGGCATTATCGTAAATGCAGCGAAGGAAGTTTTGGGAACTACTGTAATTAATTATCAGGGAACTGAAATTGATTTGAGTAAATTCAAACGCATCAACATGGTAGATGCAGTTCTTGAAGTGACTGGAAAAGATTTTAGTAAGGCAAAAACAATTGAAGAAGCACGTGCTATGGCCGATGAAATCGGTGTACCTTATGAAACAAAACACGGAATTGGTGGTATCTTGAATGCAGCTTTTGAAGAAAAAGTTGAAGAAACATTGATACAGCCGACTTTTGTTACAGGACATCCGACTGAAATATCCCCACTTGCAAAACGAAATAAAGAAAATCCGGAAATTACGGATCGATTTGAAATTTTCATTTATGGTCGTGAATTGGCTAATGGCTTTTCGGAATTAAATGATCCAATTGATCAAGAAGGTCGTTTCTTGGATCAGGTAAAACAACGTGAATCAGGTGATGCGGAAGCGCATATGATGGATAAAGATTATGTAACAGCTTTAGAATACGGATTACCGCCAACGGGTGGACTTGGTATAGGCATCGATCGTTTAGTCATGCTTTTGACCGATAGTGTATCAATTCGCGATGTACTTTTATTCCCACATATGCGTCATAAAGCTGAATAGAAACTGAACGCGAACTGACATAGTTCGCGTTTTCTTTTTACCTATTTGTAAAATTTGTATAAATTTGTATTGACAAATAAAACAAAACACTGTAATATAATACAAGTCGCCAGCAACAAAGCGACGGTTCAGCTTGAATGATAGTTAATTAGAAAATGATTGACAAAAAATCAAGATTGAGATATTATATAGAAGTTGATTTACGAGATCAACGAGACGTTCTTTGAAAACTAAACAATGTAGAATAATAAAGATATATGTACACCAACATGTATCAAGCCAGATGTGCGGTTTTCGAACGCTTGCGTTTGAAAACAACAACTAACAATTTCTTTTAACAAAAAAGATAATTTAGATTTTTAAAGAGCCTATCAAG
>Ga0302200_10000232_pt1 | contig 58902 bp, 51 predicted proteins | sample II_Bog_N3_1_FD_194585 | JGI IMG/M metagenome (GOLD analysis project Ga0302200, IMG submission 194585) | Peat permafrost microbial communities from Stordalen Mire near Abisko, Sweden - II_Bog_N3_1 | ecosystem: Environmental > Terrestrial > Soil > Wetlands > Peat | place: Sweden: Abisko...
CGATGAGGAGGGCGTGCCTGCGCAAGAGACTCTGCTGGTCGATGCAGGCATAGAGAAGACGCTGCTCAACTCTCGCCAGCCCGCGCGCAACTCGCCCCGCAGCACCGGCAATATGCGCCTCGGGGGGATAATGCCCAGCAACGTGATCGTCAACTCGACGAAGAGCTACACCAACGCCGAGCTGCGCGCGCAGATGATGGACGTGGTCAAGACACGCGGCCTCGAGTTCGGCCTGATCGTGCGCAGGCTCTCCGGAGCCAATGCAATCGAGGCGGTGCGCCTCTACCCCGATGGCCACGAGGAGGCGGTGCGCGATGCGCGCATCGTAGACGTTCCCTTCAAGAGCTTAAGAACGATCGTGGCCGTCTCCAAAGATCGCACCGTATACAGCGAGCACGCCAAGGAGTCGGAGGAGTATCCCGCGCAGGGATTTCTCGCTCTGCTGGGCCTCCCCGGTATAGCAGGCTCGACAAGAGCCGACCTGGTCAGCTACGTGGTGCCGGATCTGCTCTTCTCCAACCTGGAGGTCGATCACAGCGCGGAGGGCTCCAGCGAGAAGACCCCCATCCCCCGCCCTTAGCACTTGACGCAACGGGGACATGCAAGGACGAGTAGCGCCAGCTGGTCGACTACTCCGGGACAATCCGCATGTCCCCTTGCTTAACGTCGAATCCAAGAGCTGAATGGTACATTTCCTGTTTCATGTTGCCTTGCGGCGGTAGCACCATTGCCAGACATCTTTTCCATTGACCCGTTTGACCCGCCGGACCGATCCGCGCTGGTATACTCGGCTCATGCGCTTCTCCTCAATTCCGTCGACCGCCTTCTTTGTGGCAGAGGCCGCGACTGCGGCCGTTCTAGCTCACTGTGGGGATTGTGGGGATGCCTGTTCCTGTACCATTTTGATACAAAATGTGCGCCCGTAGCTCAGCTGGATAGAGCGGCAGCCTCCGAAGCTGTAGGCCAGAAGTTCGAATCTTCTCGGGCGCACCATCCCTATTTTCCGCCGCAGTGTTTCCCTGTCTTCCGCCGCGACATTGCATCATTCCATGGGAGATGGCGGAAGAGGAGGGATTCCTATTAGGAACTAACCGTATTTGTTATCAAAACGGATTGAGGTGAAAACTTCAAAGCACACCCTAAAATACACCCAAGTGCAAGTCGGCTCGTTCACTGCGAATTGTGAGCTTTCCATGCAAAAAAAGCTCAGCTTTCCGATGCTTGAGTCTATACCGAAAAAAGCAATTTCATCTGAAGATATTCTCCGCTTGGATCGATATAGACAAAGACCGTCTATCATCGGAACATCTACGGAGGCGTAGACGTGTACGTTGGCCCTGTGGCGGATCCGAAGATTGCCGCCGAAGTAACCGGCCAAATCAGGTCACTGGAGAGGTCGGAGTTTGTATAACAGAGCACAATACGCCGAGCAGCGAAAAGAGATGCTTCAATCCTGTGCGGATCACGTTGAAAAGCTGCCAGCTGAATCAGTCACGAACCTGTTCGCTGAAAGACACGCGAAATGACGGCATCACGAGATGCGGATGAAACTCGCGCTCTGGCAAGCAGGTTAGTTCGAAAGCAATATAAGAATCTAAAGGGGCTCTCGGCCCTGGATTGGTTCATCCAGTTCGCGGTACGGCGGGATTGCTTTGCAGTTTTGGAAAACAGCCCAAAGCCCTTAGACAGAAATTGTCGCGAATACCTTCGTCTCCAGAAATTCTTAGAGATGCTCGCGACGTCTCCGGTCCTGAGTCTTTCGCAGATCGTGAGTTCAGGATTTGCACTGTACGAATTTCCAACTGTGCTGCGGTTTCTTACTCCAGAGCATGGCGAGACGTATGAACGAAGAAAACTGATCCAGCCGGTTCGGTACAGCGATCTTGAGGAAGCCAGAATTCGTGTCCACGTCGCCGCGTGGAGTTATTTTCGAGAATGGGGCGGGCCGCTCATCGCCGACAGTTTGACAGAACAGTGGATGTCCGGAGAAATCGGTCTTCCTGATGATGGCCGGATGGATATGCGCACTGAAACGGCGTTCAACGTGGAATGGGAAGGGAGCGAACTACTCTTCGTTGACACTACTGCCTCCAATGAAGCCCTGCGAGAGGAGTTCTGGCTTTATCTCAAGGAGTTGGAGCAAAGGAAGGCGCTTGGAGGGGAGCAAACACGGGCACCAAGAATCAAGGTGCCGAAACATCGATTGCAAGATGAGAGTGCTATGCCTCTCGGAGAATCCAATCTGGGATCCAAGCAATTACAGGAAGTCGGTCGAGCCGAAACCGCAGATGCCTTTAAGACGTGGATAAACTTTCTGGTGATGCCCTGCATGGATCTCATGTTGTGGCACTCGCTAACATCTGACTGCGAGGCCCCTGCCGACTTTCTGGCGAGTGCTTTAACCTCCCTGTTCCGGCATAAGCCAAGAACCTGGGATGCGGATAGCATCAAGACTATTCTTGGCCACATTTCAAGGCTACGGCACCCGCGCAGCCGGATCTTCGGTGAACTTGAGCGAGTAGCGCTCGACGAACTTATTGAAAAGCTTTCCACACCTAAATATAGAGGAACAGCGGAACTCATCAAAAAGGAGATTCTCCGTTGGACTGTAGAGCAAACTCGACGGCTGGATGAGTTGAACTCTGCTCGATTGGACGAAGCACTTAAGAAAGAGACCTTCCGGGGGAAGTAGGGCCGGATGCTGGATGCAACGTTACAGGTTTGGTGATGAGCAGCCCTGCATGCGTGAAACTCCACCGATGCAGCAGTGGGAGCAGCGGATGCGAGCGGCAGGAAGACCGGCGAGGTGTGCGCCGGTGCGGTTGCGAGCTTGGCGAATGGGGTTGAACACGCGGCTCCCCTGCCCGCGTGCTGGACCGCGTCGAAGCGCAGAAGAGACTCAGCATCACCTACGATCGCGGCAAGGAGATGGCCCTGCACGAGACCCTCTCCGCCAATACAGGAGTCAAGGTCTACTTCGCCGACCCACACACGCCCTGGCAGCGCGGCATCAAAGAGAATACCAACGGCCTCATCCGCCAGTTCCTGCCCAAAGGCGAAGACCTCAGCGTTTACTCCCAGCTAGACTATATGTCGATACGGCCTAGAACTCGACAAGTACGCTTGGCTGCTCAACGCAAGACCGAGAAAGTCGCTGGGCTGGAAGTGCCCCACTGAACTCTTCCTCCCAGACTTCGACTTCGTGAAATACTACTCAAAGTTCTTTGCACTTCGATGTTGAAACCGGCTTCTCAAAAGCCAGCAACAATCCTTGCACGGCGAATCCAGTCAAGAATCCCCACATCAGATTCGTGGTTACAAACGAGACCACACCCACACTTACTGCAATGAGCAACAGTGGAAACCGTCTAGGAATGTCGCGCAGGTAGGCTGCATGTTGAAGACCGACATAAACCAGGAAGGTTCCCAAGATCCCTAGCGGAATCAAGTGCAAGACACTTGTGGCAGAGCGACCCAATAACGCAAGTACGAGGCAGACGCCTCCGATAACATAACTCGATGCGGGCGTACGTGCACCAAACTTGTTATGTGCGGTGATCCCGCCAGAGCCGTGGCACAATGGGGCTGCCTGAATAAGACCGCTCACCAGGTTCACAAGAGCGATACTCAAACACAAACCCCGGATAGTGACGCGTCGTGCTTGCGGACCGTAAAGAATCTGCGCTGTATTCTCCGTTGCGACAATTGAGTTGCCAAAAGTCAGAGCGAATTGCGGAATAACCAGTAGCGGAAGAACTCGCCACATTTCGTCCATGTGTGGATGCAGAAAAGTGAGTGGAACCGGCCCCCAGACCCAATTCAATTTTCCCCATTGCGTCAGCAAACCTAACCCTAAGCCTGCAATAAGCAAAATCAATGCTGCTGGATAACGCTTCGACGTCCGACAGGCCAGCATCAGCAGCGCGGCAGCCAAGGCGATTTCCCAACCAGATACACAGATGCCATTCGAGAATACAAATGCCGGCTGCTGCCTGAAGATCAGTCGGAACCCCTCGCGGGCCAACAGCAATCCCAATCCAAGTTGTATTCCTCGTACAATCGGCAACGTAAAGAGTTTCGCGATCCATCCGGCGCTGTTCGTAATCCCGACCAATGCGAGAAGAATTCCCATTAGAACCCCAGCACTGGCGATGGCCGATGGAGGCAGCCCCATCGCGAGCGCGATGGCTGCAACAGCCTTGAGCGGCTGCACAGAAATGGGAATCTGAAAATATAAGCCGGCGAAGACATAGGTGAGGCCAGCTGCTAGAAACACCGCCGTGGGATTCAGTCGGTTGAGTGAGATCAGAGCAATCGCTATTGGGAAAAGAACGCCAATATCGCCAAACGCACCGGCGACATCCATCCGAGTGATGGGGCAAGCTAGCGTTCTGGGGCGCACGGTTAGTACAGTGCTCAAATCAACCTCACAGGGCATGAAATGTCCAGGATGAAATCCCGATCTGGAAATTCCCTCTAAAGAAAATCATATCAACCCATGCATGTCGAAAGCACTATTCGGGCCTGATTCCGATTGTGGGCTAACCACAGATGAGACCTGAGTTGTTCCGCAGTTGAGCGAGGCGTTCCCAAATGATTCTGCGCCGGGGATCGTTGTCGGGGCCGGATGCTCATGTGGAAAACGTCTAAAGGTGCTAAAACATAAGACATGGCGATCCCAAACCAGATGCTGACACCGCGCGAAGCAGCCCGCATGATCGGGATAAGCTATCCCACCATCAAGCAGTGGATTCTCAGCGGCAAGCTGAAGACAGTTCAGACTCCGGGCGGGCATCATCGTATCGCGCAGTCCACGTTGAAGCCATTCCTGGTGAAGGACAAGGCCAAGCCGTCGACCCAGTCGCGCGAACGCTACCGGCGCGTGAGCGGAAGAAACCAACTGGCCGGCAAGGTGGTCAGCGTGCGCATCGAAGGCCTGCTCGCCGAGATCGTTCTCTCCATCGGCGATAGCAACGTGACCGCGATCATTACGGCCGGCGCGGCACGCGAGCTTCAGTTGAAAAAAGGCGACAACGCAGCCGCTCTCATCAAGTCCACCGATGTGATGATCGAGCGGCTCGACTAGAGTTCTTCTCGGATTTGCGAAGGGTTCAGGATATCGGGCGCTACGGCTGTCTCTTGAGGAACATCCACTCGGCGGTTGCGGATTATCACTGCATACATTTGAGCGATGTTATCGCTGGCTGCCTGAGTGTTCCGCGCCCGCAAAAATAAAATCGTTTGACAATACGATTACAGTCGTCTAAATTCGTGAAGAACACTTCTCTCAACTTATCGCTCTGAACCTTGTTTTCAGGTCAATCCAACCTGGAATTGAGCGCCAGGCAAACCGGGATGCAGGATGCAGCTGCGTCGTGAGGAGATCTTCGCGTGAAAATTGTTCGTACTCTTGCCGTCCTATTTCTTGCCTCCATCCTCTGCACGGCCGCCATCGCTCAGATCTCCGCCGGCCTGCGCGGTCGCGTGTTCGATGCCACCGGCGCGGCTATTGCCGGAGCGCACGTTGACCTTACCGAAGCCGCAACCGGAGTTCGCCAGCAGACCCTCACCTCCGCCTCCGGCGATTATCTGTTCAGCAATCTCAATCCGGGCTTGTACTCGCTCGATGTATATGTCAACGGATTCCAGCACCTTCAGCGCAGTGGGATCACGGTGATCGTCGGTCAGACGGTCGGTGCCGACCTCACATTGACCACGGGCGGCGAACGACAGACCATCACCGTCGAGAGCGACGCCGCGCCACTGCAAGCCGAGACCAGCAATATCGAGACCAACATTCCCGGAACCGCCATTCTCGCCGAACCTCTCAACTCGCGCAATTTTATCCAGCTCACGACGCTTGCGCCCGGCGTCGAACTGCCTCCCGGCACGCTGCTTCCGCGCATCAATGGCGGTCGCCCGCGCACCAACGAGTATCTCTACGACGGTATCTCCGCGTTGCAGCCCGAGCCCGGTCAGGTTGCGTTTTTCCCCATCCTCGACGACATCGCGGAGTTCACCATCGAGGCCGACAATGTCCCCGCCGAGTTTGGCCGCTTCAATGGCGGCGTGGTCAATGTGGCGACTCGTTCCGGCTCGAATACGATACACGGCAGCTTGTTCGAGTACTTGCGCAACGAAGATTTGAACGCCCGCAACTACTTTGCAGCAGCAGCCCCGGCCCCCAAGCCGGAGTATCGCCGCAACGTCTACGGGGCCACGCTGGGCGCTCCGATCCTGCACGACCACCTCTTTTTCTTCGGCGACTATCAGGGCATCAAGGCGCTGATCGGCCGCACCCTCATCTCCACGATTCCCACAGTCAACGAGCGTCAGGGAATCTTCACCGGCGTCTCGCACATCTACAACCCAGCCACCACGACGTACAACGGCTCGAGCTACACGCGACAGGAGTTTGCTGGCGACGTTATTACGACGCCGCTTGATCCGGCCGCAATCGCGTTGCTGGCGCGCTTCCCTACGCCCACCAACCTTACTGCCGCCGCCAACAATTACAGTCGCACCGCCAACGACGCCGATCATCAGAACCAGTTCGACACGCGCATCGACGGGGCACTGGGCGCGCGCGACCGAGTCTTTGGCCGCTACTCCTACTTCTCCGATGTTGAGCAGCCGGTGACGCCACTGCCGGACGGCAGCGGAGCCATCAGTGGCTCGGTCATCGGTACGGGCGGCATCGCCGGACTCTCGCATGTACTTGGACAACAGGCTGTCTTCAATGAGACGCACACTTTCACGACACGACTGCTGAACGACTTTCGCCTCGGCTACACGCGACGCGGCAACACGATTGATGGCCCGACGCTGGGCAGTACCGCTTCCGCAACGCTGGGCATTCCTGGCATTCCTACCAATGCAGCGTTCAACAATGCGCTGCCGCTCTTCACCTTCACGGGCTTCCAGCAGCTTGGTCCTTCGGCGAGCACGTTTTCGGCGTACCAGACCGCGGTGTGGCAGATGGTCGATTCGGTCGGATTGGTGCGTGGCCGCCACGCATTGAAGGCCGGCATCGACTTTCGCTGGTACCAGCTCAACACCGTCTCACCGCCCAACCCCACCGGCTCGTTCGCGTTCACAACTACGGGCACCGATCAGCAACGCGTCACGGGCAGCGGCAACGCCATCGCCAGCTTTCTGCTTGGCCAGGTGGACACCTTTCAGATCGATCTACAGACCGCCAAGATTCGACCGCGCGACCACATCCAGGAGTACTTCGTTGAGGACGACTACCGTGCAACCGACCGCCTGACGCTCAACATCGGCGCTCGCTGGACGCTGCACTTTCCGTCCACGGAGAAAAACAACCAGGGCGCAGTCTTCAATCTCGCCACGCAGCAGCTTGATTACCTCGGCGTCAACGGCTACTCCACCAGCGCGCGTCAGCTTCACTACGCCAACCTTGCGCCTCGCGTGGGCTTCACCTATCTCGTCACGCCGAAGACTGTTGTGCGCTCCGGATTCGGCATTGTTTTCATCGACCAGTCCGGCATCACAACACCCTTCACCACGCCGCAATTTCCTTTCATCCAGAGCGTCACGCAGAAGACGCAGGACTCGGTCAACGCAGCGTTCACGCTATCGAGCGGACCCACGGTTGCGCCCATTCCACTGACCCCAGCCGCCGGACTCGGTCAGAGCGTCTACACGGTCAACCGCACCGCCGGTTCGGGCTATTCGCAGCAGTGGAACCTCGCCATCGAGCGGGCGATTACCAGCAATCTCTCCGTTGACATTGCGTACGTCGGGTCGCACATCGTCCACGTTGGTATTCCCGACTCAAACCTCAACCAGCTGACCGCCGCGCAGCTTGCGCAGGGATCGTCACTGCTCTCTACGACCCCCAACCCCTACTGCGGGCAGCTTCCTATCTCCAGCTCTATCGGCGGCAAGACCATCACCAACGCTCAGCTCCTGAAGCCGTACCCGCGCTTCCTCAACGTGGCCACCTACCGCAACAACTCCGGCGAGACCAACTACAACGCGTTGGAGGCCAAGGTGGAGCAGCGCCTCTCGCGCGGCATCTATCTGCTGCTCGCGTACACGCACTCAAAGCTGATCGACGACGCCAGCTCCGTCTTCTCCACCACCGTGCTCTCCTCGCCCAACTCGAGTTCGCTGATCGCTGCCGACACCTTCGACCCCAGGCTGGAGCGCGATTCCTCTACGGGCGACATGCCCAATGTGCTCTCGTTCAGCGGGACTTACGAATTGCCCGCAGGCCGCGGACATAGGTTCGCCGCGACCGGAATTGCGAATGCCGCGCTCGGCGGCTGGGCTCTCAACACCATCTTCCAGATGCAATCGGGAATGCCCGCCGCCGTCACGCAGGCCACCAACAACAATGCCTTCGCCGGATTCGCGTTGCAGCGCCCGAACCTCGTTGCCAACCCATCTCTTGCGCCTGCAATGCGTAATCCGGCGCACTACTTCAACACCGCCGCCTTTGCAACCGCACCGCAGTTCGTCATCGGCAACGCCTCGCGTAACCCTGTTTTCGGTCCCAGCTATCGCGACCTCGACCTTGCGCTGGTCAAGCACACCCACCTGACCGAGAAGGCCGACCTGGAGTTTCGCGCCGAGGTCTTCGACATCACCAACACGCCTGCGTTCGCGCTGCCCAACGGCAGCTTTGGCTCGGCTGCGTTCGGCTCCATCACAGCGACCACCACCGACCCGCGCGTTGTGCAGTTTGCGCTTCGCATCAGTAGGTAGACCGCGAACACCACCTGAAACATGAGCGTCAGGGAACCACGGGCCTGCCTAACCCTATAGGCGCAACAGGCCCGTGGCCGGGGAGCGAAGGGTGCGCCTCATCCTCGTCGAGAGAGCGTAATCATCCCTTCTGAAGCATGACTTCGGTGGACTTGATCAAGACCTTGACCTCGTCGCCGACCTTGAGTTGCAGGGCGTCCACACTGCGGCGGGTGATGACGCTTTCAATCAGGTTGTCTCCAACCCGGACGGTGATGTGAGCCATGATGGTGCCGAGAAGAATCTCTTCCACGCGGCCTGGGAGCTGGTTTCTTGCGGAGATTGGCATAGTGTTGTGAATTGTAATTCTGTTCGTAACAATTTACGACTTTTGTGTCAGTGCCCATTGAGTGCAAAACTGTTTTCGAAAGGCCCGCTGAATCGAAGAAGGTTCAACGAGTTACCCCGACATCATCCAGGTTGAGATAAGTCATCGGATTAACTGGAAAGGAAGAATTTCGCGGTGCGCGCAGGTTGCAACCGATTGACCCGCAGGAAAAACTCTGCAAAGATAGTTTAAATCCTTGTCAATTACTGGATTTCTGTAGGCTGTGGGCTCTTACAAGCTCTGGCTCTCTTGCATCTTTGTAGCACTGTCCAGCCGGTTAGGCAGAGCTGATCTCCATGTGGTTCCCTGATTGTTTCTGTTTCCGGACGGGAAAGGGGGGATGACGTGTCGAAGGATACCGAGGTCCCCAATCAGGAAGCTGGCCTGCAATCCATCAGCCGCGCGAACTCTGCGCTGATCGGAATCTACGAGATATCGAAGGCACTGACTCGCCCTGCGCGGCTGGAGTTGGCGCTCTCCAGAGTCATTAACCTGTTGGCCAGTTTTCTGGAGATGAACAACGGCCTGATCGCCCTGCTGGACGAAGAGGACGAGACCACAACGGTTGTGGGAGCGGGCTGGAGCGAGGCCACCGCGAAGGAGTACTTCGAGCGGGTACCAGAACAGGCGGTAGGGCAGATCGTTGTCTCCGGCATGCCGCTGGTGGTGCGCAACATCGCCGAAAGCCCGCTCTTCACGGATTGGGGCGACTTCGGAACGGCGGGGGAGCCGAGGGCCTTTGTCGGCGTTCCCATCAAAGGCGAGAGCCGAACCGTCGGAACCATCATGATTGAGCGGCGGTTGGGCCACTCGTCGCCGCATTCGCTGGATGATGACGTGCGCTTCCTGACCATGGTTGCGAATCTGGTTGGCCAGGCAGTGGCCGTGCAGACGCTGGTGGCGCGGGACCGCGAACGGTTGATGACCGAACACCACCGTCTTGAAAAGGAGATGGAGCAGCAGCGGACCGACGCCAAGCAGGAAGGGATCTCGTGGATTATCGGCGAGAGCCCTGCGCTGCGCGAGGTGGTGGGGAAGATCCAGCAGGTGGCGCGATGCAATCTTCCAGTGCTGCTGTGCGGTGAATCAGGGACGGGCAAGGAGCTGTTTGCGCGCGCCATTCATGAGTACTCGCCGCGCAAGGACAAGCCGTATATTCGGCTGAATTGCGCTGCCCTGTCGGAGTCGGTGCTGGAGTCGGAGCTCTTCGGCCATGAGCGCGGGGCCTTCACCGGCGCGATCGGAATGCGCAAGGGCCGCTTTGAGATGGCCGACGGCGGCACGCTATTTCTGGACGAGATTACGGAGATCTCGCCGGCCTTTCAAGCCAAGCTGCTGCGGGTCTTGCAGGAGGGAGAGTTCGAGCGAGTGGGCGGCAGCCGCACCCTGAAGGTGGACGTACGCATGGTGGCTGCAACCAACCGGAACCTGGAGTCGGCGGTACTGTCGGGCGACTTCCGATCGGACCTCTACTATCGCATCAGCGTGGTGCCAATCTTTCTTCCGCCTCTGCGGGAGAGGCCGGAAGATGTGGAGTTGCTGGCGCGTGAGTTTCTGAAACGCTTCAACGAAGAACACGGAGTCGCGCTGACCTTCTCGCAACGCGCCATGGAGGTGCTGGGCGCGTGCGACTTCCCTGGTAACGTTCGCGAGTTGGAGAGCTGCGTACGACGCACCGCGGCGCTGGCCAAGGACTCGACCATCGTGGTGAACGACTTCGCCTGTAGCAACGACAACTGCCTTTCCATGGTGCTGGGCAAGTCCATGAACGACACGCACGCCTCTAATCGGGGTTACGTAGAGCTTCCAATCGTGAATCCACAGGCCGCACGCAGCAGACCGTCGCGCAGGACAGCAGCACGCAGGCCCCCTTCCGGCAGGGACTTCGAACTGCCTGGAACGGCGGAGAACTCGAATACCGTGGAGGCAGACGCCCAGGAGCGCGCACGCTTGATCGAACGGATGGAGCTCTCCGGCTGGGTGCAGGCAAAGGCTGCTCGTATGCTCGGCCTGACGCCGCGGCAGATGGGCTACGCACTGCGCAAGCACGGCATCGACGTCAAGCGCTTCTAGCTGGTGCCTTTTTCTCTCTATCAAATCCACCCGTTTCGTTTGAATAGGCGAATGCTCCTGTGCGCTTCAAGGGGAGCATTGCTGTGCCGGAAGGTTTGATTGCTTCCGACAAAACCGCCGCTTCTGCGCGGGAGTGTCGCAACTCCTACATCGATTTACTCCTCTAATTATAAATAAATCAGCGACTTGAGTTTGGCTATTGAGTTGCTTATCTCCTTTGCAATACCCGCAGCCGAAGCTGCATCGAAGACGGGGGTTGCAATGGAACCTGGCAATCACAATGCGATCGCGCAGTTGCGGGTGATGCATCCTGCCACGCGGATGAGCGGGGGAAATGGCTGTAGCTCGAAGGGGGACAACGGCAAGTCGAGTTGCGGCTCCTCGGCCGGACAGGGCGATCTCTCGCCGAAGGTCTGGGAGAAGATCAAGAACCACCCCTGCTACAGCGAAGAGGCGCACCACCATTACGCGCGGATGCATGTGGCTGTCGCGCCGGCATGCAATATCCAGTGCAATTTCTGCAACCGCAAGTACGACTGCTCCAATGAATCGCGGCCCGGCGTAGTGAGCGAGCGGCTGCTGCCGGAGCAGGCGGCGCGCAAGGTGCTGGCCGTCGCGTCCACGATTCCGCAGATGACGGTGCTGGGCATCGCAGGGCCGGGCGACCCGCTGGCCAATCCAGAGAAGACATTCAAGACCTTCGAGTTGGTGGCGCACACGGCTCCTGACATCAAACTCTGTCTTTCGACCAACGGGCTGATGCTTCCCGATTATGTGGACCGGATCGCAGCAATGAATATCGATCATGTGACGATCACGATCAACATGATCGATCCGCATGTGGGCGCGAAGATCTATCCGTGGATATTCTTCAACCACGCGCGGTACACGGGCGTGGAGGCGTCACGGATTCTGAGCGAACGGCAACTGCTGGGCCTGGAGATGCTGACCGAGCGCGGCATTCTGTGCAAGGTGAACTCGGTGATGATTCCCGGCATCAACGACCGTCATCTGGTTGCGGTGAACAAGGCGGTCAAATCGCGCGGCGCATTCCTGCACAACATCATGCCGCTGATCTCGGCGCCGGAGCATGGGACCGCCTTCGGGCTGAACGGACAGTGCGGCCCCACGGCGCAGGAGTTGAAGCTGCTACAGGACTCCTGCGAGGGCGAGATGCAGATGATGCGGCATTGCCGACAGTGCCGCGCCGACGCCGTTGGGCTGCTGGGCGAAGACCGCAGCGCGGAGTTCACCACCGAAAAAGTCATGGCCATGGAAGTCAACTACGATCTCGCCAACCGCCTGCGTTATCAGGAGAAGGTGGAGATGAAACGCCAGGCAATCGTTGCCGCCAGAAGCGTGGAGCTTGCCACGCTGGCTGGCGAGCAGAGCGATCTTTCCATTCTGATCGCGGTCGCCACCAAGGGCGGCGGACGCATCAACGAGCACTTCGGCCACGCCAGGGAGTTCCAGATCTACGAGGTCAGCACAGCGGGGAGCAAGTTTGTCGGTCATCGCAGAGTGGACAACTACTGTCAGGGAGGCTACGCCGAGGAAGACAGCCTGGAGACGGTAATCCGCGCCATCAACGACTGCCATGCGGTCTTTGTGGCGAGAATCGGGAGTTGCCCGCGCGCGGGCCTCACCAGCGCTGGAATCGAGCCGGTGGATAGCTTTGCGATGGAGTATATCGAACAGTCCGCGATTGCGTACTTCAAGGAGTATCTGGAGCGCGTTCGCAGCGGCGAGGTGGAACACGCGCAACGCGGGGACGCGGAGCTTCGTCAGGGCGCGCTGATTGCTTGACCGAAACGCAGCATAAGGCAAAGTTTGAGATTGCAACATTGGAGGAGAGAGATATGGCCTACATGATCAAGGATTCGAGATGCACCGGATGCTCGGCCTGTCAGAACGAGTGTCCCAACAGTGCGATCGTCGAGAAGAACTTTCTCTTCAGCATCGACCCGATGAAATGTACCGAGTGCATTGGCTTCTTCGCGGAGCCGCAGTGTGTTGCGATCTGCCCCATCCCGAAGACGATCAATCTGAACCCAGACGTGCCACGGTTTCAGGCGGCGGTATAAATGACCACGGCGACCGAGATCAATACGCGATTGACCCCGGCTACAGAGGCCTTTATCCGGCGGTTCCTGCGCTATGCCGAGGGGCCGGAGGCGGGCTTTCAGTTCAAGGTGACGCCGGGCGGATGCTCCGGCTTTGCCACGCAGTTCGATCTAGCGTCCAGCCCCGGAGCTGAGGACGTGGTCTGGGAGCACGAAGGTCTGCGGATCTATCTCGACCGAGAGAGCTGCAAGTTGCTGGATGGCGCGACCGTGGATTTTACGGAGACTCTCACGCATACGGGCTTTGTCATCAGCATCCCTGGAGTCACGCAAGCGGTGTGCGACTCAACCTCGAAACTGGTGACGATCGAATCGCTGGTGCGGCGTTGATTTAGATGCGGAGTAGATGAAACTGCGGTTGCGGAGTTGTTGCAACCGGGGAAGGAGGAATAGACGATGGTGCATGAGGCCGCAGAAGCTCTGGATTGGCTGGGACAGAAGGTCTGTTGCGACGGCTGCGTTCATCATGAGCTTATGCATGAAGATCGCTGCCGGCAGAAACACATCTGCGTACAGGACCGAACGCCCGCGAGAATACAGCATTTCTTCGAGACCAATCCCGGCTTGGCCAATCGATTCCTCACCCACCCGTACTTCGAGGTGCGCGCGGCGGCGGCCAGGTTTGCAGACATCTTCCTGCTGCCGGCGTTGCTGAACGATGCCGACGATAGTGTTCGCTGGCACGCGGCGCTTCGGTTGCCACGCCGTTTTCTACTGCGCCTGCGCGAGGACCCACACCGCGAGGTGCGTCTGCGTGTTGCCTCACATGTGGAGGGCGAAGAACTGGTGCCGATGATGTCCGACCCCGACTACTATGTGCGCAAGGTGGTGGCGCAGCGGATCGGAGTGCCCCTGCTGAAGCGCATGATGGACGACCCCGACCCCGAGGTGCGCTGCGTGGTGGCGCAACGGATCGCGGCGGAGTGGCTGCCGGAGTTTCTCGACGATCCGGATGCGGCGGTTACGCTCACGGTCGCCGAGCGGCTCACGCCGGCGCAGTTGTTGCCGCTACGCTTTCACGACGACTTTCGCGTGCGTTACGAGGCCGCGGGAAGAGTTCCCCACAGCGCTCTTGCTGTCATGCAGCGGGACGAGGACCCCATGGTGCGCGAGCGCGTAATGGAGCGCCTTGCACAGCGGCGCTCCAACGCAGCGGGCGGTCGTCTCGTAATTGAGATGAGCCCAGCAGTGCGGGAAGGGAGACGGCCCTGATGTCGAAGATCAATCGTGACGGCTGGGTTGTGGAACTGGATGGGCCGCCCTCCTTCGAGTACGGCGCAAAGGTCCGCGCGCGATATGTGGTGCGCAACGATGGCAGCTATCGAGGCAAGGAGATCGGCGACGTTCTGGTGAAAAAAGGCGAGGTGGGCTATGTCATCTCCATCGGGACCTTCCTGCAGCAGTTCTACATCTACGGCGTCGAGTTTCTCGGCACCGGATACCGCGTCGGCATGAAGCGGAAGGAGTTGGAGATGGCAGAGAACATTCTTTGTGGAGAGAGAGCATGAACGCAGCGGTTCATCCACGTTTCGATTGGGGCCAGCGTGTGCAGGCGGCGAAAGACCTGTTCAACGATGGCACCTATCCGGAGCAACCTAAGGATGCCCTGCTGGTGCGCAAGGGAGATTCAGGCGAGATCGTGCAGGTGGGCAGGCAGGTTGAATCGGGAGCGGTCGTCTACATGGTCGAGTTTGCGTTGGACCAGGTGATCGGATGCTTCGAGCTGGAGTTGACGCCTTTGCAATCGAGAGGAGCTGCACAGTGAAGGTAATGATTCGCAGGAACCAGGCTGGCGTTCTCTCCGCATATATCGCCAAGAAGGACCTGGAGGAGCCGATCGTCGAGATGGAGAAGCCGGAGATCTGGGGCGGTCTGGTCAAACTGGCAAATGGCTGGCGGCTCATGATGCCGGCGATGGATGCACTAACCGTACTGCCGATCACCGTGGAAGCACGGCGACTCGGAGAAATGGAGATATGACCATGAATTCAGCAGCGATCAATTCAATCTCTGAAACGATGAGCGAAGGCAATGCAATTCCCTATCTTGGACCGGGCGTTTTGTCGTTGGGGGAAGTTGGGCATCAATTGCCCGGCTCTCACGCCGCGCTGGTCGGACACCTGACTGCGAAGTCGAGCGTGCCGCACAAGATCAGGACCAACCTGACGGCGACGGCGCAGTTCATTGAGAACTTCAAGCATCGCACGACTGTCAACAACGCCATGACCGAGGCCTTCAAGATGGAGGCCGAGCCCACTCCGCTGCATACGCTGTTCATGAATATGCCGTACCTGCCGCTGGTGGTTCATGCCTGGTACGACGATCTTCCACAGAAGGCGATGCGCTCGCGCAGCGGCTGGGGCATGGCGCAGGGCGTGAGCCAGGCAGAGCACTACGGCAACTGGGTAAACTACTTCGACGCCGATGGAACCAGTGCCGGCGTCGAGTCCGCGGGGCATGACGACTGGGAGACGCTGCTCTATCAACCGCTCGGCTCGGTGTGGCCTGCGCGCAATTTTCTGGTCTCGGACTCCGACTTCGTAGAGGTGCTGACGGAGATCGACATTCAGACGCCGATCCCCGAGTCGGTGCAGGAGCTGCGCAAGGGAAGGAGCTTTCTCTTCCTCGGCTGCCGCTTCTCTACCCAGATGGAGCGCATGTTCGCGCGCCAGATCATGAAGCGTTCGTCGGAGAAACACTGGGCCGTGCTGCCGGAGGAGCCGACCCGCAACGAGGCGCACTTCCTGGAGCAGTTCAACATCGAGCGCATCGCCATGCCGTTGAGCGAGTTCGTCGCCGCATTCCAGAAGATGCAGATGGTGCATTGATCCATTCACCGCTGCATCGATCCGTCGCAGCAGAGTCCGACAATTCTTTTGTGGCCGATGAGGCTGCGAAAGAATTGTCGTTTGCGGCTGGCGTGGGACGCGACGTCGGCGTTCATTGATTCGATAGCAAATCGAATTCGATAGACCTCGATCAATGAGCGCACCGACATTGTCGTCGCATTCACTACACCGGAATCAGGTTTGTAGTGTTCGACAACGGAAAGCAGTCACGACAAAATGCGGAAAGCCCTTGCATCTACAGGGGATTTTCTGTTTTTTCGAGTTTGGCACTGTGATTGCTACATATTCAGGCAAAGCAGAGAGCAAGGGCCGGCAGTGGGATGCGATCAAGGTGCAATCTTTGCACCGAATGCAATCCGAGCACTCGCACACACAGGTTCGAGCGCGTAGGACAAAAAACGGAAGCAGTGACAACAGGGCGGTCGAAATCGAAAGACCAACAGAAGGAGGGCGAGATGGCAGCATTACGGCAAGTTGCGTTCTACGGCAAGGGTGGAATCGGTAAGTCAACCACGTCACAGAACACCCTGGCTGCGTTGGCCGAGATGGGGCAGAAGATCCTCATCGTCGGTTGCGACCCGAAGGCGGATTCAACCCGTTTGATCCTGCATGCAAAGGCGCAGGACACCATCCTGAGCATGGCTGCGGAACGTGGCAGCGTGGAGGATCTGGAACTGGATGAGGTGATGAAGACCGGCTACAAGGGTATTCGTTGCGTCGAGTCGGGCGGCCCCGAGCCGGGCGTAGGCTGCGCCGGACGCGGCGTCATCACGTCCATCAACTTTCTCGAGGAGAACGGCGCGTACGAGGACCTCGATTATGTCTCCTACGACGTGCTCGGCGACGTGGTCTGCGGCGGATTTGCCATGCCCATCCGCGAGAACAAGGCGCAGGAGATCTACATCGTGATGTCGGGCGAGATGATGGCGATGTACGCGGCCAACAACATCTCGAAGGGCATTCTGAAGTACGCCAACTCCGGCGGCGTCCGGCTCGGCGGCCTCATCTGCAATGAGCGTCAGACGGACAAGGAGCTGGAGCTGGCCGAGGCGATCGCCCATAAGCTGGGCAGCAAGCTGATCTACTTTGTTCCGCGCGACAACGTTGTGCAGCACGCGGAGCTTCGCCGCATGACGGTGATCGAGTACGCGCCGGACTCCGTACAGGCACAGCACTATCGCACGCTGGCGGAGAAGATCCATGCCAATGGCGGCAAGGGTGTGATTCCCACGCCGATCACCATGGACGAACTTGAGGCGATGCTGATGGAGCACGGAATCATCAAGGACATCGACGAGTCCCTGGTCGGCAAGAAGGCCACCGAGGCAGTGGCGTAAGTATTCTCCGATCCCCTGGCGTCGGGCTCTCGATGAAACCGACGCCAGATCTGTTTAATCCATTGTGAGCGAGGTGGGGCATGAGCGATATTCTGGACGTTGAAGAGATCAAAGCGCGAAACAAAAAGATGATTGGCGAGGTCCTTGAGGCCTATCCGGAGAAGTTCGCCAAGCGGCGCGTCAAGCACCTTGCGACCTATGAAGCGGACAAGGGGGAGTGCGGGGTCAAGTCCAACATCAAGTCCATTCCGGGCGTGATGACGATACGCGGCTGCGCCTATGCGGGCTCGAAGGGCGTCGTCTGGGGCCCGATCAAGGACATGGTTCACATCAGCCACGGGCCGGTCGGCTGTGGGCAGTACTCCTGGGCCGCGCGCCGCAACTACTTTGTCGGGACAACCGGCGTGGACTCCTTTGTGACGTTGCAGTTCACCTCGGACTTTCAGGAGAAGGACATCGTCTTCGGCGGCGACAAGAAGCTGGCGAAGATCATAGATGAGATCGAGGTGCTCTTTCCTCTGAACAAGGGAATCTCGATCCAGTCCGAGTGCCCGGTTGGCCTGATCGGAGACGATATCGAGGGCGTAGCAAAGGCCAAAAGCAAGGAGTACGGCACGACTATCGTACCGGTCCGCTGCGAGGGGTTTCGCGGAGTCTCGCAGTCGCTCGGCCATCACATCGCCAACGACACCATTCGCGACTGGGTCTTCAACAAGCTGGGAGACAAGCCCGCGCGCTTTGAGAGCACACCATACGATGTGGCCATCATCGGCGACTACAACATCGGCGGCGATGCCTGGTCCAGCCGCATTCTGCTGGAGGAGATGGGCCTGCGCGTGATTGCGCAGTGGTCGGGCGATGGAACGCTCGCCGAACTGGAATCCACGCCGCGAGCCAAGCTCAACATCCTGCACTGCTACCGATCGATGAACTACATATCGCGTTACATGGAGGAGAAGTACGGCACTCCGTGGGTGGAGTACAACTTCTTCGGGCCAAGCAAGATTGCCGCCTCGTTGCGCGAGATCGCGTCACACTTCGACGACACGATCAAGGAAGGCGCCGAGCGCGTGATCGCCAAGTACCAGGCGCTCACCGACGCTACCATCGCGAAGTACCGTCCGCGCCTCGCGGGCAAACGGGTGATGCTGTTTATCGGCGGCCTTCGCCCACGCCACGTCATCGGCGCCTACGAGGACCTGGGCATGGAGGTCATCGGCACTGGCTACGAGTTCGGGCACAACGACGACTATCAACGCACCGCGCACTACGTCAAGGACGGCACGCTGATCTACGACGATCTGACCGGTTATGAGTTCGAGAAGTTTGTCGAGAAGGTGCAGCCTGATCTGGTCGGCTCCGGCGTTAAGGAGAAGTACATCTTCCAGAAGATGGGAGTGCCCTTCCGGCAGATGCACTCCTGGGATTATTCCGGCCCGTACCACGGCTACGACGGGTTCGCCGTCTTCGCACGCGACATGGATATGGCCGTCAATGCACCGGTATGGCGAATGACGAAGACGCCCTGGTAACCAACATGGATACGCCTTGGTAGCCAACAAAAGTATCTGCGAGGAGGATGAGCGCTATGAGTCAAAATGCGGAAAAAATAATCGACCACTTTCAATTGTTTCGTGGCCCTGAGTACACGGAGATGCTTGCGAACAAGAAATGCATGTTCGAAGACCCGGTTCCGGCTGAGGAGCTGGAGCGGGTGAAGGAGTGGACCAAAGGCATGGATTATCGCGAGAAAAACTTTGCGCGCGAATCCCTGACGATCAACCCTGCCAAGGCCTGCCAGCCGCTCGGAGCGGTCTTTGCGGCGCTGGGATTTGAGGGCACGCTCCCCTTCGTCCACGGATCGCAGGGATGCGTTGCGTACTATCGCAGCCACTTCTCCCGTCACTTCAAGGAGCCCACCTCTGCCGTCTCTTCTTCCATGACCGAGGACGCCGCGGTCTTCGGCGGACTGAGCAACATGATCGACGGAATGGCCAACGCATTCAGCCTCTACAAGCCGAAGATGATTGCCGTCTCGACGACTTGCATGGCCGAAGTCATCGGCGACGATCTGAACGCCTTCATCAAGAACGCCAAGGAAAAGGGATCGGTTCCTTTGGAACTGGACATTCCCTTTGCGCATACTCCGGCTTTTGTCGGCAGCCACGTCACCGGCTACGACAATGTGATGAAGGGCATCCTCGACCACTTCTGGAATGGCAAAGCCGGCACGGCACCCAAGCTGGAACGCACGCCAAATGGCAAGCTGAACTTTATCGGCGGCTTTGACGGCTACACCGTCGGCAACATGCGCGAGATCAAGCGGCTCTTCGACCTGATGGGCGTCGAGTACACTCTGCTGGGCGACAATAGCGACGTTTGGGACACTCCGGGCGATGGTGAGTTCCGCATGTACGACGGCGGTACCACGCTGATGGATGCGGCCAATGCGATCCACGCAAAGGCGACTATCTCCATGCAGGAGTTCTGCACGGATAAGACGCTCGATCTGATCGAAGCCACTGGGCAAGAGGTTATCGCGTTCAACCACCCGATCGGCGTGGAAGGAACGGACCGCTTTCTGATGGAGGTCTCACGGCTCAGCGGAAAGAAGATTCCCGCCTCTATCGCAAAGGAACGCGGACGGCTGGTGGACGCAATTGCGGACTCCAATGCGCACATTCACGGCAAGAAATTCGCGCTCTACGGAGACCCCGATCTGACGCTCGGACTGACGGCCTTCCTGCTGGAACTGGGCGCCGAGCCGACGCACATCCTCTCCACCAACGGCGGCAAGGACTGGACGCAGAAGGTGGAGGCGTTGCTGGCCAGCTCACCGTTCGGCAAGGGATGCCATGTGTACGCCGGCAAGGATCTGTGGCACATGCGTTCGCTGCTCTTCACCGAGCCGGTGGACTTCCTGATCGGCAACACCTACGGGAAGTTTCTGGAGCGCGACACAAAGACGCCACTGATCCGCATCGGCTTTCCGATCTTCGACCGTCATCACCATCATCGTTATCCGGTCTGGGGCTATCAGGGTGGACTGAATGTGCTGGTGAAGATTCTCGATCGGATCTTCGAGCACATGGATGCGACCACGAACGATATATCGAAGAACGACTACAGCTTCGACATCATCCGCTAGATCACTTCATCGAGGCGTGAACACGGAGGGCCTATGAGTCAACTTCGCGCGAAGGTGCTGCAGGTGTTGAACGAGCCCGGATGCGTCACAAACCAGGCGAAGCCGACTGACGAGCGCAAGAAGGGCTGCACCAAGCTGCTGGCTCCCGGAGCGGCCGCCGGTGGCTGCGCCTTCGACGGGGCCAAGATCGCGCTACAGCCCATCACCGACGTGGCCCATCTCATCCATGGGCCCATCGCCTGTGAAGGCAACTCATGGGATGGGCGCGGGTCGAAGTCGTCCGCGTCGCAGCTCTATCGCACCAGCTTCACAACGAACATGAATGAGCAGGACATAATCTTCGGCGGGGAGAAGCATCTCTACAAGGCCATTCAGGAGGTCGTCGAGAAGTACAATCCCGCAGCGGTCTTCGTCTATCAGACCTGCGTTCCCGCGATGATCGGCGACGATCTGGAGGCTGTGTGCAAGGCCGCTGCTAAGAAGCTCGGCAAGCCGGTGGTCCCGGTGAATGTGCCCGGTTTTGTCGGATCGAAGAATCTTGGCAACAAGCTCGCGGGTGAGGTGCTGCTCGATTACGTCATCGGGACGGAAGAGCCGGAAGAGACCACCCCCTACGACATCAACATAATTGGCGAGTACAACCTCTCCGGCGAGCTGTGGCAGGTGAAGCCGCTGCTCGACGAGCTTGGCATACGCATCCTGGCCTGCATCTCCGGCGATGCGAAGTATCACGAGATTGCGCGCTCCCACCGTGCTCGCGCCGCGATGATGGTCTGCTCCAAGGCGATGATCAATATCGCGCGCAAGATGGAAGAGCGCTACGGCATTCCGTTCTTCGAGGGATCGTTCTACGGTATCGGAGACATGAGCGACTCTCTGCGCAAGATCGCGCAACTGCTGGTGGATCGCGGCGCACCAGCCGACTTGCTCAACCGTACAGAGATCGTCATCGAACGGGAAGAGGCGCGCGCGTGGCAACGCATTGCTCCTTACAGGCCGCGGCTTCTGGGAAAGCGCGCTCTGCTCTTCACGGGCGGCGTGAAGTCCTGGTCGGTGGTGGCGGCCTTGCAGGAGGCGGGGCTCGTCCTCACCGGAACCAGCGTGAAGAAGTCCACGCCCGGCGACAAGGAACGCATCAAGGAGTTGGTGAAGGACGACGCGCATATGTTCGACGATCTTAAGCCGCGCGAGATGTACAAGATGTTGAAAGATGCCCGCGCCGACATTATGCTCTCCGGCGGGCGCACGCAGTTTGTCGCGCTAAAAGCGAAGATGCCGTGGCTCGACATCAATCAGGAACGGCACCACGCTTACGCAGGATACGAGGGCATGGTGGCGTTGGTGCATGAGATCGACAAGGCACTCTCCAATCCAATCTGGGAACAGATTCGCAAGCCCGCTCCGTGGGAGAACGCCGCGATGGATGACGAACTCGCAATCCGTATTGCATAGGACAATAACATGGCCAAGGTGACTGTCAGTCAAAAGCATTGCACAGTGAACCCGCTCAAGATGAGCCAGCCCATCGGTGCGGCCCTGGCCTTCATGGGTGTCGAGGGTTCGATGCCGCTGCTGCACGGCTCACAGGGTTGCACCTCCTTCGGACTGGTCTTGTTTGTACGCCACTTTCGCGAGGCCATTCCCATGCAGACGACGGCGATGAGCGAGGTCGCCACGGTTCTGGGCGGCTTCGACAACATCGAGCAGGCCATCGTCAATATCGCCAACCGCACCGATCCCAGACTCATCGGCATCTGCACCACGGGAGTCTCCGAGATCAAGGGCGACGACGTGAATGGATTTCTCAAGCAGGTTCGCGCCAACCATCCCGAACTCGGCCACATCGCTCTGGTCGCTGTGTCCACGCCGGATTTTCAGGGAGCATTTCAGAATGGATGGGCCGCCGCTGTGACCCGCATGGTGGAAGAGCTGGTTGAAGTCCCGCTCATGGAAACCAGATTTTCGCGTCGCGTCAATGTTCTTCCCGGTTGCCACTTGTCTCCGGGCGACATCGAAGAACTGCGAGACATCTTCGAAGCCTTCAACCTTGACCCCCTTTTCTTGCCCGATCTCTCCGGCTCGCTTGACGGGCATATCCCAGCAGCGTTCACGCCGACCACGCTCGGTGGGATCAGTCTGGAGCATATCCGGAAGATGGGTTCGGCCTGTTGGACGGTGGCCATTGGCGAGCAGATGCGCGGCGCGGCCATCACGGTGGAGCACCGCACGGGCGTGCCCTTCAAGCTCTTCGATCGGCTCACGGGGTTGGCTGCAAACGATGATCTGATCGGCTTTCTATCGCAGATAAGTGGGCTTCCCGTTCCACGAAAAATTCGCCGTCAACGCAGTCAGTTGGTGGATGCAATGCTCGACGGACACTTCTACTTCGGCGGCAAGAAAGTAGCTGTTGCAGCCGAACCAGACCTGCTTGCGACCATCACACACTGGCTGCATGAGATGGGTTGCGAGATTCAGGCGGCGGTAACCACAACCGATTCTCCTCTTCTGAAGGACATTCCGACGGACGAAGTTCTGATCGGCGATCTGGAAGATTATGAACTGCGCGCCGCCGGCGCCGATCTTATCGTGACCCACTCACATGGACGCCAGGCCGCGGAGCGACTCGGCATTCCATTCTTCCGCATCGGCATACCCGTCTTTGACCGCCTCGGAGCAAGCCATCAGGTGACGGTGGGCTATCGCGGAACGCGTGACCTGATTTTTACCATCGGAAATCTATTTTTGGCTGATAGTCATGAGCCTGCGCCGACGACATGGCTGCTGCCTGCGCAGGAAGCCAATCCACTTGTATCCCTGCATGTTTCATAGCTGTTGCATAAGTCGTTCCATTTATCGCATTCGTAGTTTGGGAGGAATATGAAAGTAGCCTTTGCCACGGAAGATCTAAAGCGTGTGGACGCTCACTTCGGATGGGCGAAGAACATCGCAGTCTATGATGTCACGCCCGATACGATTTGTTTCGTCACTACCTACAAGTTTGCCGGAGACCTACAGGAGGACGGCACGGAAGACAAGCTCGCGACCAAACTGGACGCGATCGAGGACTGTGCGATTCTCTACGTCGCTGCAATTGGCGGCTCTGGAGCCGCGCGTGCCGTGGCCAGGAAAGTCCACCCAATCAAGGTTGCCGAGCCTGAACCTATCGATGGGCTTCTGCTGCGGCTACAGACGGTGTTGCGTGGAACTCCGCCGCCGTGGCTGCGCAAGGCGCTCAACAAGGGACACGGACGCACGTTGAATCTGGAAGACGAGGTGGTGCATGGCTGAGGCAGTTACTCAAATCGCCGCACCAGCCGCGCAAGGATTTCTCAAGGAGCTGATCAAGCAGTGGCGCGCACAGGATCTGCATGGATCGTGGGACAAGAAGACCGACCTCGATCTGCTCGAGCCCTACATCCTGACCAGGGAGAAGCGCCGCGAGCTTCCCATGATGGGCGATCCCGATCCGGAGACTCTGTGGCACATGGAACTCTTCTACAACGCCGTGGGGCTAACCATTGAACGGATCACCGACGTTATGGTTTGTCCGCTCATGAAGCTGCACCACGAAGGCTTCGGACGGCTCGTGCTCACCGCGGGCCGCCTGATCGTCATTAACAAGAATCTACGGGACGTGCACCGCTTCGGTTTCGAAAGCCTGGAGAAGCTGGAAGCGGAGGGCGAGAAGCTGGTCGTAGCCGGTGTGGAGTGGATCGAAAAGTATCCTGAAGTCGCACACTATTAGTGATCGTAGATGATTTACCAGTGAATAGTGGAGATTCCGAATTTATCCATCGATTCATAGGGCCTACCGGTAACTGAAATTGAAACGAAACTACTGAAGACTATGGGAGTCGCTATGGAAGCTACGCAAATTGGAGTACAAGCTGTAACACGAGATGGCCGGCCCTGGCACCCCTCTTATCTTCTTGAGATCGATCCAGAGACCTGCATCGGATGCGGCCGTTGCTTCAAGGTATGCGGAAACTCGGTCATGGATATGAAGGGAATTACGGAGGACGGCGAGCTCGTGTGCCTCGATGCAGACGACGAGATCGAGCGCAAGATCATGACAGTTGCAGACCCAGGCGCATGCGTCGGATGTGCCGCATGTTCCAGGGTCTGCCCGAAGGGCTGTCAGACTCACGGATCGGCATAAGGATCGGACAGCATAAGGACCAGACTATGACTCCAGACGTTACAGCCCTACTCCTCGGTCGAACGCTCGATCCATCAGCGTGCGATCCGTTCGATGGCCATGTGCTTGCGTGCCTGTTTGCCATCGGCGTGGCGGAGAGCACTTCGGGAAGCTCGCTCGCAGAGGCTCTCGGCATCTCTGGCAAGGTCCTGCGCGGCGTCATCGACCAGTATTTTCCCGGCGCGATGGATTCTCTGGAAGCGTTTGGACTCGATAGCACAATACTGGTTGAAGAAGAGGAGCAATCTCTGCGCAGGCTGCTACAGCGTTCGCGCTCCACTTCCGCTCCGCTCAGTTCGCTGTTGGCGATACTTGTTGCGCGCAGAACAATGCGGCCCAACCACCTGTGGCAGGATCTCGGGCTCACCAACCGGAGTGAGTTATCCGCGCTCATGAAACGGCACTTCGCTCCCATGGCCCTGCGCAACACACACGACATGAAGTGGAAGAAGTTCTTCTATCGAAGTATTTGCCGGGATAGTAATGCTCGCCGATGCGTCGCACCCTGTTGCTCTGAGTGCAGCGACTTCAACGGATGCTTTGGCGACGAGTCTGGCGAGAGCCTGCTAGTCCAGGTGTGTTTGCAAATGATGAGTTCAACAGAGACGCCGATCCATGCAGTACGCACTGGTTGACGGAACATCTACACGTCGCAAACGCGACAAGAATACTTTCTTGTACTTTCATGTATCTCATAAACGGGTGAAAAAGATGATCTTTCCATTTGGCAAACGACGTGCTACTAACTCTGCAAACCAGTAATGGAGCGGACAGATGATTCAACTAACTGAAGCTGCAGCTCAGGCTTTACGTATAGCAATCACGAGCAGTTCAACCCCAATCGCAGGGCTTCGTCTTACGGTGCTTGCAGGCGGCTGTTCCGGTTATCAATACCAGATGGGACTGGTAGAGAACTCCGAGCTGGCCGATCTCTCCTGCGAGAGTCACGGTCTCTCCGTCTTTATCGAACCCTCAAGCGTTACGTTCATCGCTGGCACCACGATCGATTTCGTCGACAGCCTGGATGGCGCGGGCTTCGCATTTAACAACCCGCAGGTAAAGTCCACATGCGGATGCGGTAAGTCCTTTTGCTGATGGTTAGCTGCCAGGAGACACTGCATGACAGAAAAACAATCTGCCTCTCCATGGGTCTATCTGGATAACAACGCCACCACGCGCGTAGCGCCACGCGTCGTCGATGCCATGCTTCCTTTTTTTCGCGAGCACTTTGCCAACCCATCGTCGGCACACGCGCTGGGTACAGCTTCGAGCGATGCCATCCGGGTTGCGCGTGGGCAGGTTCAGGCGCTGCTTGGTGCAGAATTTGACAAGGAGATAGTCTTTACCTCCGGTGGAAGTGAATCCAACAACACAGCAATCCTCTCCGCGCTGGAGGTTCAGCCGGGACGCGACGAGATCATCACCTCTACGGTCGAGCATCCATCGGTGCTCGCGGTCTGTGATCATCTGGAGCGAACAAAACGTGCAGTCGTTTATCGCATTCCGGTGGGCACGGATGGACAACTGGATCGAGAAGCGTACCGAAGCGCCTTGAGCGCAAAGACCGCGCTCGTCTCCTTGCAGTGGGCCAACAATGAGACCGGCGTGCAGTTTCCCGTTGCGCGACTGGCGGATGAGGCCCACCAGGTTGGAGCCTTGTTTCACTGCGATGCGGTGCAGGCGGCTGGCAAGGTAGAGATGCATGTCCGGTCAACTCAGATCGATATGCTCTCGATCTCCGCGCATAAACTGCACGGGCCCAAGGGAGCGGGCGCTCTCTATATTCGTAACGGTATTCCACTGATTCCGCTATTGCATGGCGGACAACAAGAACGCCGGCGGCGCGCGGGCACCGAAAACACTACCGCAATTGTCGGCTTTGGGGTTGCCGCGGAGTTGGCGAAAAATGCATTTCGCAACGAGATGCCCAGGATCGCCGCTTTGCGCGACGGCTTGCAGCAGGAGATTCTGCACCTTGTCCCCGGCTCGATTCTGAACGGAGCCAGCGACAATCGTCTGCCCAATACTCTCAATATTGCCTTTGAAGATGTCGAGGCCGATTCGCTGTTGTCGCTGCTGGATCGTGCGAGCATCGCAGTCTCTTCCGGATCGGCCTGCGCCGCCGGCTCCATCGAGCCATCGCATGTGCTGTGCGCCATGAAGGTTCCTTTTGCATATCTGCGCGGGGCTGTCCGCTTCTCCTTCTCACGCGAAAACTCCCAGCAAGATGTGGTCCGCGTTCTCGAAGTACTCCCGCGAGCAGTACAGAGCCTTCGTGCTGCGATGGTTCCTCTGGAGGCTATGTATGCCTAACTCAGTCAAGATCGTAATCAACGATTCCACCCTGCGCGATGGAGAACAGGCGCCTGGCGTGGCCTTCACGTTTGAGGAGAAGCTCGCCATCGCGCTCGCTTTGGAACGCGCGGGTGTGGATGAGATCGAGGCCGGAACTCCTGCCATGGGGCCGCGAGAGATTGAAGAGATCGCCGCCATTGGAGTCATGCTGTCCAAGGCAGTCCCCATCGCATGGTGCCGCATGACGCGCGCCGATGTGGACGCGGCCAGAAAGACCGGACTGACGCGGGTGAACCTGTCCGTGCCGCTCTCCGATATTCAGATCCACGCAAAACTGAAGGCAGATCGCGCACAGGTTCTCGCGCGCATCCACGATGTAGTCTCCTATGCACGGGATTGCGGACTAGCTGTTGCGATGGGTGGCGAGGACTCCGGTCGCGCCGATCTAGGGTTTCTCATCATCGCGGCGGAAGCGGCTGCTCGCGCCGGCGCGCATCGCTTCCGCTTCGCAGATACACTCGGCAGCATGGAGCCCTTTGGCGTTCACGAGGTCTTTCGTGCCTTGCGCGCTGCACTCCCTCTCGAACTTGAGTTTCATGGACACGACGATCTGGGACTCGCCACCGCAAATACGCTTGCTGCAATTCGCGGTGGCGCAACCCATGCGAGTGTCTGCATTCTCGGTCTCGGGGAGCGGGCCGGCAACGCCGCACTTGAAGAGGTGGTGGCAGGCTTGAATTGCTTTTCCGAAAACAAGAGCAGCGTGGATCTGGCGCAGTTGCCAAGACTCGCCAAGCTCGTCGCCGCTGCATCACGCCGCTCCATTCCTTCAGGGAAGTCGATCGTTGGCGCGAGTGCATTTACTCACGAGTCAGGAATCCACGTCGATGGCTTGATGAAAGATCCCAGAACCTACGAGGAATTGTCCCCGCAGACCTTTGGACGGGACCGCACCATCGTGCTCGGAAAGCACTCGGGGACCGCGTCCGTTGCCGGTGCATTACATTCCCTCGGCCTTAGCGCGAATGAACTGCAAATGAAACTTCTTCTGAAGCAGATTCAGGAGCGCTCCATGCAGGCCAAGCGCGTGGTGAGTATGGATGAGTTACTGGAGTTTTACGTCCAGCTAGACGAAGCAAAGAATTGTAATAATTTGCCAGAGGGGATGCCGTCATGACTGTGCTCGATCAGCTTTCCAGCCTTTCATCCGCAGAAGAGATCTTCCAGTTTCTCAATGTTCCTTATGAGCCGGAAGTGCTGAATGTCGCGCGCCTTCACATTCTCAGGCGAATGGCAGACAACATGCGAAGTTCTTCCTCAGAAATGGACGACGATGCACTCCGCGAATTCTTTCGCACCAACCTGCAACAGGCTTATCAGGACTTTGTTCGTTCTACGCCTCTCAACGAGCGCGTCTTCAAAGTGCTCAAAGATGCTGTGCGCAAGAAGACACCGCGCCTGGTAGCCCTCTCCATCCCAGGCAGTAAGAGAAATATTGAACCGCCAAAATCACGGAGCGCCTGAAGCCTTTCTATCGGAGGGAGTAACCATTGTCCGGATCGCCCCATGCTCCAGTGACTTCTGCATGAGGATCGTCTTTATCAGTCCAAAAGCCGACGCCACAACCGATACCCACAATCCCGACGCAACTCTGCGCGGCAAATCGCTACGCAATTTTGAGATTGGCAGCCGCTTTCATCTGAGCGACGCCACTCGCGCGTCCGGCGGAACAATCTACGACCCAAAGTCGGGAAATATCTATCGCGGCCAGATGGTTGTGGATGGTGACCTCTTGAGGTTGTGCGGCTATGTTGGCTTCTCATTGTTCGGCAGAACCGAGATTTGGCATCGCGTTCACGCAAGCTATGTATCTTGCCACAACTAGAGCGCACCGGGCTGAGCTCGACCCTCTTCGTTCCTATGACCCTCAAAATGACGAGCTCCACTCCTATCGATCACCCCAAAACGCCCCTCCCGCGCTCACCCTGTTGTTCGGGAGAAGGGGCCGGATTGACAAGACGAGCTTGCTCTGGGACGCTAGATCCCGGTTCCATCGTATTGATAGAACTCCAGCTGTCTAACTGATGCGGCAGATCCAAAAAGCGTTTTAGCTCCCTTGACAGTCCGGTGGGGATCTGAGGAATCGGTCTTATCAAATAAGACAATTCCCAAACTTGGGCCAAACTCGGCCTTTCTAGCTCCGATTTCCTCTCGACTGTCTTCTTTCGGCCGATTGAAAGCTCCGCCATAGCTACATGGACTGGATTCGCAGTCGAGCAAACACTAGAGCTATGGATCTTCCGAGCATTTTCAAGAAAATACTAAGACTTCCACAGGTCATCGAACGCACTGGGTTGTGCCGCACCTCAATCTACTACCAAATTGGTGCGGGCACATTTCCGAAACAAGTGAAGATCGGCTTAAGAGCGGTTGGCTGGCACGAAGAGTCAATCGATAAATGGATTCGAGAGAGAGCCTAGTGAGAAACGATACTAGGCTGATCCAGTCCTTTCAGAGCCCACGTGGTAAACCGACCGAAGGCCCACCGGACGTAAACGACCCTACCGTGAGTTTCACGGTGGAGGATATTAAGCTCTACCCACGCTTATGCGAGGTATTGCGCCACAGAAACCTGCCGCTCCAGGCACAGTACACAACCGCCGACACCGCCCGAATCTTCACATGCGATATCAGGAGCATTCAGGAGCGTATCCACAGCGGAAAATGGCCGGCGCGCGACCTGCCTAAACGGGGGCGCTTTTTGTCGTGCGATCTCGAGGCCTTCCTCGATATGCATTCGCCTTCTCCCACCATCACAGAGAAGCCCAAGGGAGGCGGAAAGTAATGATCCTAGCTGCCGCCAGCCTCGCTTAGCCGCGTATGTCACCGTGATCTGCTCCTCTGTTTCGCGTTTAAGCTAAGTTACTCACAATAAAACGCTTAGCTTCGTGCTTTATATGCATTATCACCGCTAAGTTTCCCAACTACCTAATGGAGAAATTGCATATATGATCGTCCAGAATCTCACAATCGCCTCGCCAAAAGAGGCTTTGCCGCGCGTTGCCTCGCCGGACCTCGTTATGTCGGGTTCGTCGACCAGCGTCGTCGATCTCCTCGGCGCCATCGCCAAAATGCGCCCAGATCTGCCCGTTGCAATGCTTACGACCACAGCAAGACATTTTTCCACCTACATGGGCGTGCTCCTGCCTGACTTGAAGATCGCAACGCTCCAGCCTGCAATGCAGGGCTTCAGCCCATTCTTGGCAAAGCTGACTTCCAAGAATGGTAAGCCGCTCCGCCGCAATTCCCTGCGCTCGTATAAAAACTACGCATTATTGTTGCCCCGCCTCGCTGCGGATCTTCTGGGATGGTCCGCCGAACCGAGTAAGGCGGAAGCCAAATGGCAGGAAGCTCTCGGCGGGATAAAACTGCCACTGGGTTGCTCCGGAATTGTCCGATTTGCCGTCGCCGCCGAGAAGACCCCCGGTCAGCTCTCCGACGATCATCTCCTTGCGTTCAAGCAGTTGAAAATTGCTAACGGACGCCACCCGATATATGCGCGGGATTTGCTAGCCCGATTCCGGCTGATGATTGTCCAAAACAAACTCCGTGATAAGTTCCCGCTGATCACGCATCCTATGGATAACCACCTTTACGGGATCGCGACAGCTGACATGCCGGAACCAGGTCGCACGCAACTGCGCGATATGATCGCATCCCGCCTTAATACGGCTACACGCCGTTTGAAAGGGAACCGTCGCGATACGGGCAAAAGCAGCCGCCGCGAGAACGAGAATCTTCGGCCTGACACGGCAGACAGCGTTGAGCATGCCGTCAACCAGTTGCTCGGTTATGGCGTCCTGAAACATCTCCTGGACCCTCAGGGTCCGATCGACCTGCTCGAGGTTGTCCACACCAGAATCGTAGACCCCTACATCTCGTGGCAACTCGATGAAAGGAAGGTAATTCCGAGCAGCCTCTATTCCAACCTTGCCACACTGCGCGGCACGCTCCGAAAATATCCGGCCTATCAATCAATCAATTTCGATTGGATGACTGAGCACATGAACACGATTCCTGTAGAGGATGAGGAAGCCGCGATCGACCGCAAATCCGAGTATTTCATCGAGCATCGCGTGCTTTGCGAAATCCCGTTGAAGATCGAAAAGGAGAGAAGCCACATACAGAAAGGTACCGTCGAATATGCAAGGCTGACCCACGATATTTTGCTGACTCACTGGATGGCGGTGTTTGCCTGGCGTCAGTTCAACGTGAGGCTATGCAATCTTGGCACGACCAAAGACTCCGCGAACATCTTCAAAGGTGGCTTTGACCCCAACCGTTCCATTGGGAAGCCAGACGATGTCGAGGAGGAGCTCGCGCGCAACCCAGGAGCTGAATTTTGGCAGATTTTCTTCCCCAAGGACCAGGTGAAAACAAAACAGGTGGTCCGTGGCATCGTGCCGCTGTATCTTGTGCCGTTACTCGAGGACTACATCACTAATCAACGGCCTCTCCTCATTAGCACCGCTGACCGGGGAACTCTCTTCGTTGACCGGGGAACTCTCTTCCTCAATCGCCGGGGCAACCCCTACTCATCCAATACCTTTGGATCCCTGATCGGCGGCCTCACAATGAAGCACGCTGGTCGCTGGGGCCATCCGCATCTGTATCGCGACGCACTGGCTTACAGGTGGCTCGATACTCACCCGGAAGACTATTTATCACTTAGTAAACACCTCTGGCATCGGAACATCAACACAACCATCAGGCGTTACGGGCGCAACTTCGATGAATCGCACGGCCTCAAAAAAGTCGGCGGATGGGTCGGGACCTTGTTCACGTCTTAACGCCTTGCGCGGGCAACCGCCGGCCTGCAAGGGGCGGCTTTCCCATTTGAAAGGAGGAAGCTCTGTCAGTAAATCCAGCCCCCACAGCCAGTCGTCCAGACTGGGCATCTTCTACATACACTCAGCACCACCTGACTGAAAGTAAACCCATGAAAACTCCAACCGGAAACCAGCTTCTCCGACGAACGATCCTGTGGCTCCAGGCAGACAAGAAGTGTCACTGGTGCGGACGCGCCACACTTCTCTGTGACAATGTCGCACCCGATCAGGCCACCGTCGACCACAGTATCCCGCGTGGCCGCGGAGGTCCCGACACTATCGAGAATTGCGTTAGCGCTTGTCGGCAGTGCAACGAGGCACGTATGGCAACGTCTCGCTCTGGCCGCGATTGGGATCGCCATGTGGCAGAGGCAGCGATCACGACGGCAACCACGTAAAATGATAGAAGGCTCCTAGCTAAGAGCCAGAACAGAAGCTGGAGGCAGCGAAGGCGTCCCTTCATCAGAGATGATTATTGGGTCTAGTGCATCACTGCGAGGTATAATTATGCCACTCTTGAAGAGAGGTATACATGGTTAGGTCTATCCGCACAATAGTCTCTATTCCTCGATATTTACATGCTGATTCGACGGGGGCTGCGGAATCGGACCACGGCTCCACAGCCTGATGATCAGGGAAGCATGGTGTTTACTTATATGGGAAAGAACGAACCTTTGTCGTGGCAAGAGTTGACGCGGTTCTTTCTTTCGTCAGCATCCAGTCACTGTAATATGTTGACAAAGGAGTCAGTATTAGAACTACTCATCTGTTTGTTTATGATGTCAGGACATCTAAGATGAGACTGCCCGATGTTCTTGAATTGCACAATCGTGAGATCCAGCTAATCGCGTCTAATGCAGAAGAACAATAAGCATTATTTCTGAATAAAAGGAATACAATGGAAGTCACAATCGCACATATATTTTACAATCAGCACCGCATTCTGGCGCTGCATAAAAAAGCGTGGGATGAGCATCCTGCTGGCAGAGCGCGGTATGTGGTAATAGACGACTGCTCTCCGCTGCCAGTATCCGACGACTTTCGGCGAAATAATCTAGACATTTATCGGGTTGATCATGATATTCCATGGAATATAGCGGGAGCGCGTAATTTAGCATTCCATGTAGCAAAGACCCCTTGGGTTCTCTGTGCGGATATCGATCACGTTGTCACTAAGGATGCCTTGACCGCAATACTTCAGCTTGATCTAACGGACCATAATGTTGCATACACGTTTCAGCGCAAAAAGAAGAACGGGGAGTTCGGGTGTCTAGCGACGATTAATATTCTTATGTCTAGAGATAAGTATTTTGAAATTGGTGGACACGACGAAGATTTCTCCGGTCACTACGGGAGAGAAGAGACATTCTTTAGTAAGTGCTTGAAGCGTGCTAAGCTCCGACTTGTTCACCGAGAAGAGATAATTCTAGATTGGTATCCTAACATTGGCGGCACACAGGGACTGGTGCGTAATAAAGATCTTAATGGACTAATATATGAACGAAAGATGCAGGAGTTCGCCAATAATGCATATGTCAATGGAAATATTCTGAGATTTCCATGGCACTCTGTCATGGACGAACGAGTTACTGAGGGTCTGGACAGAGAAGCCTCTAATGAATCACTATAATTGAGCCTGCTCTGCGGCTGACGCCGAGTTTGATTCTTTATAGAATGTATGTGGAGATGAACATGTTTAGAATGGGATGTCAACCATGTAACGCTGGACATGTTTATCATTTCATTCGTTGTGTGAGATGTTCAGGTTTACGGATATGGTGTTTCGTTCATTGAGCGCGGAGTCAGAATTTAACTTTCTCATAGCGAGATCGAACAGGCCGATACAAGAACTAATAACACATGAGGTAAATATATTTGGCGCATCAGATAGTGCTTTATATGTGTGTAGCGCTTTTATGTTGACAAGCATATAGTACATTTATATTGGATATGGACTCCGATGACAACTCTCTAAATAATTAATAAGTACATGCTGTATAATTATTTACGACGAGTGCAGAAAGGTCGGTAAAATGAGCAGTCTCCGTTGCGTAGCTATGATATTAGTAGGCAGCGGTGATGGAGACATAGAAGGAGCGCACCATCTCTGTGTAAGTCTATTCCATTACGAGCCAGACCTTTTACATGTCTCCCTAGTATGCGATAGTGCAGATGTGGCTGCTGGTATGGAGGCGACCATGGCTAGATTCGATCATCGTATAAGTACTGTTGTTCCTCGACAAAAGCATCCAGTCGACAAGATTGGCAAGTATCTCGGCGCCAATGTCCTTTACGGCATGCAGCACATTCATGAGCGATTTCATGGCAATTTCATTTTGAAACTCGATGCAGATTCAATGGTGATAGCACCCTTCACCGAGAAAATAGGCGCTCTTCTCTACTCGCATGCGGAAAACGGAATATGTGGAACATTGGGTAGGACCAGTGCGCGGGAGCACCTAACCTACGGTCAAGAGGCTACTATAATATCGCCTTTGGTTCAGATCGTACATAAATTGCCCTCAGAGCAGTGGCAATATATCTCATCACTTACCGATGAGGCACTTCAACTATATACGGGAGGCGATCTATTTCTTGCTGCCGATCTTCGCGCATGCTCGACCATTGCAGAGCCAGTGCAAGAAGCAATGAAGCGACGTTATTACTGGCTGGAGTACTGTCAAGGGGGGGGATATGCTATGTCATGGTCGCTTTTGACAGCAATGCATGACGCAGGTTATCTGGCCCATGCTCCTGCGCTCTACAGTCTTCCCACGGGAGAAGATGTACTGATGTCGATGTATTGCCGCTCTCTTGGTTTCCGAGTTTTAGATTACTCGGACTACGGTCAGCCATTTGCGTGTGCATGGCGTGGACTTCCATATTCCGTGGAGGTACTTATTCAGCGCCAGCATGCCATCATACATAGCCTTAAAGGCGATCCCAACGCATCTCGCGAAGACCTGCAAACGATATTTCAGGAATTTCGGTTATCGCCTCGGACGCACGGGCTTTCCTCTGTTCGCACTGCTAACAAAGAGTAAGCGTACTCGCGACAGCGTCGATCTCAATCGCGCGACGCTGCCCATCCGCACCAGCCGGTTCTGCGAATCGTAGTTCATCTGTAGGTTCGGGAGCAGAACGATGTTGCCGATGGCGTCGTAACTGGTGTCGCCGTTCAGCATCCAGTTGGTCGCTGGGTCGTACCGCAAGAACAGGAGACACCGGTGCTATGAGGGCGTACGAAAGTTGCGCATTTACAAACGGCGCTCTACCATCGAACGGAATACCCATAGTTCGGTTAGTTCTGCCCGTTTTTTTTCGCTATGAACATCTGCTCTTCACCTACCGCGCCTTCTTCTACTCGCTCGCCTCTAGGAACATGTTGAAATTCGGTTGATCTGTGCGGGTTTATTGGCGATTTGTGTCGTACCGTTGGCTGAATCGGTTCGGATCTCGCGTTTTGCGAGTGTTTATGCGGCTTTTGCAGACTTGTCGATGGCCATTTCTGGCCTTCGACCGTTCTTCAGGCGCACTGCTCCCTGAGCGTTGCCGGTTGTCTTTGCGCGATCAGCCGAGGCAGTCGCAACAGGTTGTGCGCGGCGCAACTGAAGACGAACAGCCAGTCGACTTTCTCCAGTCCGCGCAGCTTGACCTGGCGCAGTGGGCCGGTCTGCTTCAGCCATCTGAAGCCCTTCTCGACCAGCCAGCGCCGGCTTAGACTGATGGCATAGCCCGCGTGCCGCGTGGTGCGGCGATCCAGATTGCTGCGGCGGCCCTTCTCGTTCTTTGTAACGTGAGGCGTTACATTCAACTCGCGCGCCGTGCGCACGAAATCCTTGGTGTCGTAAGCCTTGTCCGCGCCCACGGTGATGCGTCGCGAGCGGCCCTTCTGCCTTTCGTGCAGCATCAACAACGCGGCGTCGCGTTCGGCGAATCCATCGGCCTGGGTGACCATCGCTGCCGCGATCAGGCCGTTGCGGTTCTCCACCAGCGCATGGCCCAGGTAACTCAACTTCGACTCCTTGCCATAGCTCTTCTTGTACAACCGTGCGTCCGCATCGGTGGTCGATTCATGGGTTTTATTGCTGCGCTTCTGGCCGCGAAAGTCCGTGCCATCGCCGTCGTCGGAGCCGTCCTTTGCGCGAAAACTCTTCTGCGAAGCCCAGGCCTGAATCAGCGTGCCGTCCACGGTGAAGTGCTCGTCACTCATGAACTTCTTCGCCCGCAGGTTCACCTCCGCGAAGAAGCGCTGCGCGACATCGCTCGTCAGCAGGCGGTCGCGGTTCTTGGAAAACACCGCGTGGTTCCACATCGAATCGTCCATGCCCAGGCCAACGAACCAACGAAAAAGCAGGTTGTAGTCGATCTGCTCGACCAGCAGCCGCTCCGAGCGCACCGAATAAAATACCTGCAACAACAAGGCCCGCAGAATGTACTCCGGCGCAATCGATGGACGGCCAGAGTCCGCATACAGCGCATCGAACTCCCGGCTCAACGAAGCCAACACCGCGTCCGTCAGCTTGCGAACCGCGCGCAACGGATGGTCCACCGGAACCCGCTGCTCCAACGAAACATAACTGAACATCCCATCCTGTACCCGCTCATCTCCACGCATGTTGGTTAGACGAATGAGCGTGCACCCCAGTTGCGGAAACGCGCGCCTTTTTCAACAAGTTCTTAGATGACACCTCAGCAGGTGTTTGTAAAACACGCTCTTGTTACATTGTGTAGTCGATCCTAGCAGGGAGTCCATTGCCAGCGACGGTAGTAATCTGTTGCGTGGCTGCATCTACTCTTCGAATTCGATTTGCTACAAAATCGGCAACGTACAAGTTGCCTTGGTCATCAACGGCTAGGCCGGAAGGATTCTCGAGGGTCGCATCCTTAGCGGGTCCCCCATCGCCGGTTGAGCCTCTGTGGCCCGTACCGACGTAAGTGGTAATAGAACCATTCCGGTCAATGCGACGCACTCTGCTGGAAGCTCCCTCAATAAAAAACAAGTTTCCCTCTCGGTCAATCACAGGGGAACTCGGATAATCCACCTCCGCTAAGGCTGCGGCACCTCCATCTCCAGACGATCCGCATTTCCCAGTTCCTGCAATCGTGGTGATGATCTGCTTTATGGCATCAATCTTTCGCATGCGGCAGTTTTGGTAATCGGCGACAATAATGTCGCCACTAGCATCGAAAGTAATTCCATTGGGCCACTGAAGTCTGGCATTACGGGCTAGGCCACTATCGCCGAGGAATCCCGCCACGCCAGACCCAGCGACTGGTTGCAGCCCAACCCCGGGTCCCCACGAGAACAACTGGTGTCTGATTGTGACAAATACTTTACCTTGGCCGTCAATGGCCATTGACGTCAGCCCTTTGAGAAGCCCGGCATCCGATGCATTTCCAGAAGACTGCAGCACGATTGTCTTACCGTTGGAGATGTTTAGTTTATCGAGCTCACCGTCGGCATTTCCAATAAACAAGTTTTCCAACGCATCCGCTTCTATTACATTCTGCGCCGGGAACTCGCCCGCCCGATTGTGGATCGGAATCGTCGTAATACTCTTTCTTTTGATGTCAAGGCGAAGCAATCGTCCCCCAAACAACTCTACGATGAATAAGGCTTCCGATCTTGGGTCAAAGGCTAGTCCCGCCGGACCGTTTATGGACATTTCCTGTGCCGGAGTGGGCGCACCATCTGTGGCTGCCGAAGACTGTCCAATTAAAGCGACCTCTTGCGACAATGTGGACGATACTGCAAATAGCGCGTAAGCAACTACAAATAGCGTGCAAGCCGCCATCAACCATCGAAATCGAATCCGATAATGTCTTTTCATTGAGTTGGGGTTAGTAATGATTGGCAAGCGTTATAAACCACGATGTTATTTAGGATACTCACTGTAGTGTTTCCCGCGTCATTCGGAATGACCTGAAGTTGGTGTGCGAATTCATGCAGAAGCGCTAATTCATCGTATGCTACCGAGCCGGCTTGCATTATAACACTGGGCCCCCCCATAAGAGAAAAAGGGTATGTTGATCCCGTGGAAAAGGCTGGTCCTATTGCATTGATATAGATCGGATCACCCGGCTCAGCACCACTGTTTACCCAGGCTCCAACGCCAGTGCCGTCATTACTGTTTGATGTAACAATAATAGGAGCTTCATCAAAGAGATCAGCGAGGTCTATTCCAAGATCCGGAAGTAATGGGGAATTGTTGAAAAGCTGAGAACAGCTGTTGTCCGAGCCTAGAATTTGCTCGACCGCGTTCGCCGCCTCATTCAAATTTTGCAGACTTTGAGTAGCGTCCCCGTTAGCATTAAACCCCGGATCAGTTATAACAACGCTGGTGTTTGGGGCTCCTCCCCCGCCGTCAGTTCCACCTGTTCCGCCACCTCCGCCATCTCCATCTCCGCCACCTGTCCCGCCGTCGCCGCCACCTGTCCCGCCATCACCGCCAGGTCCGCTACATCCATATCCATATCCATCACTGGGGTTTGATCCAGCCCCCCCCCATATTCCAGACCCACCGACCATGCCTGGGGGGTGAGGTACGTTGCTGTTCGAGTTCCCGTTTTTGATGTCCCAGCTAATACTGTTGTATGCGCTGTTCCCGTCGTTGAGCCCGTGCGGGTCGGTGCGGTTGATGGGGTCGTTGGAGACGAAGGCGTAGCGGTTCCAGCTATTGGGTTCGGCCAGATGCGCGCTCTTCTCGTAGGGGTCGGGAGACATGAAGCGGCCCAGCGTGCTGGAGTAGTAGCGCTGCTCGGCGTACTTGAGGCCGGTGGCGACATCCTCCTCATACCCGTCGAACTTGCTATTTGCGTCGTCCTGCCCCTGCACCTTCTCGCCGAAGGGGGTGTAGCTGGCCGTCTTCGCGTCCTTCTTCGCGCTCCAGGCGCGGGACGATCCCAGCCGGTCGGCAACGGCGACATCTCCTCCCGACTGCGCCAGGCGCTTGCCAAAGTAGATGTTGGTCTTGACGACGCTGAAGGAGAGGTTGCCGGAGGCATCCGTCGCCAGAGTATATGTCGCGAGATTCCTGGTCCCATGGTAGAAGGAGAAGCTCTCGCTGCCGTCGGCCGCCCGCGTCCAGACGCGCAGGTTCTTGTGGTTGTAGCCATACCGATCCGACCCATTGATGCCGTCCACCCGGACCAGCCGGTTCTGCGAATCGTAACTCATATGCATATTCGGCAGCAGAACGATGTTGCCGTTGGCGTCGTAATCGGTGCTGTCGTCCAACATCCAGTTGGTCGCAGGGTCGTGCCGCGCCTCGTGGGAGTATCCCTGTCCCTTGGTCACCGTCTGGCTGGTCCGGTTGCCGAACTCGTCGTAATCGTATTTCAAACCCCACGCCGAGTCTCCGCTTTCGGCGCTGGCGATCCTGCCATGATTGTCGTAGTCGTAGGAGACGGACTTGCCCGCGACGTGATCCGTTTCCGTCAGCAGCTTTCCGTCATCCGATCGATACTTATATTCGAGATCGACGGAGGGAAGCTGCCCGTCGGCTACAGTTGGATCGGCTGGGGCGGCGATCAGGCGGGTAGCCCGGTTCCGGGTGTTGTACTCATATCCCTGAACCAGATACTGCCCTGCGCTCTTGGCAAGAAGCTGCATGGAAGTCAAGTTGCCCAAAGCATCGTAGGCGACGTCTTTGACGACGGCGTCGGAGGCGGTTGAGACTCCGTTCAGCCGTCCCATGGAATCGTAGGTATAGGTAAGAGACGGGTCCCCGGAGGGATAGGTCACGGACGCGACGCGGCCCTCCCCATCGTACGAAACGTGCAGTTCGAGGTCGGCCTGCTGGCCGCCGCGATTCAGCCGCAGGCGCTTTGCCGTCATCTGGCCGGAGACGGTATAGCTATACATCTCCGTCATGAGGCCCGGCAACGAGTCCGCACTGCCCCACTGCACGGCGGCAAGACGGCCTTGCGTGTTCTGCGAGAAGGCCGGGTCGAACGGGTTGGTGTCGCGGTAGTAGGAGTAGGAGTCGTTCGGTTGCGGTTCGCCCTTCGCATTGAAGCGGGTGACCGACGTGATCCGCTTGTAGGCGTCGCGGGTGTACACATGTTTCTGCCCCTTGGCGTCCGTCATCGACGCCAGGGTTCCATCCGGGTTGTAAACCGAGGTCTTCGGGCCACTCTCGGCATGGTGCTTCATGACGACCCGGCCACCGGCGTCGTAGGCGAAGCTGCGCTTCTGCGTGGCTTTGGCCCGTGGCATGGCAACCGAAGTCAGTTTGCCCAAGACATTGTATGAGTACTGCGTCTCCAACTGCGAGGTGCCGCTCGCATCCGGCATCACCACGCTCTTGATCTTGCCACTTGCGTTGCGAACGACCTTCTTCCAGCGACCAGCTGGATCGGTCGTCTTGACCGAATTTCCGGAGTAAGAGAATGTTGTCGGCACCCCGGTGCTGGCCGAATCCTGAGAGACCTTTCTCCCCAGATCGTCGTACGCAACGTTGATCCACTGCGGATCAGCTCCCGCTGCATGAGGCAGCGACTTCTTGAGCAGCCTGCCCATGGGCGCGTTTGCCGCCGGGCCATAGACATGCTCCACCAAACTGTGCGTGCCGGACGCGTCTCCCGATTCAGTCTTGATCACACGACCGAAGCCGTCGCGCGTGGCCTTCTTCCAGCGGCCATTCGGGGTGGTGGTCGCCGTGCGGTCATTGTCATTTATATAGCCGAGAACTAGACCGTTGGAGTATGCTCTCGCGGCAGGTCTTCCCATATTGTCATAGACTTGAGCCGTCTGGTTCCCGTTCGGCAGCGTGAGTCTGAACGGCTTTCCACCAGCGTACTCAACCTGCATCCCAAGGTTCTCATTGCCGTTCGGGATGACCATGCCAAGATGAACATTGTTGCTGCCTGCCGCGGGGACCAAGGAGATCTGCCCCTGGGTGCTGTCCTGGATCACGCTGGGTTTGCCGGTGATGTCATATTGAACGCGGTGGTAGACCCCGCCCACATAGCTCTCGGTCACATTCCCGCGCAATGTGTTTCCTGTATTGAACGTCGATGAATCGTGCTGCGTCAGGCCTGGACGGTCAACGATGGGCGTGGTGTCGTACTGTAGGCTATGAATCTGCACCGTCTCGCCGCTGCCTTGCACGGTCGTCGAGTTCCGCCGGTTCAGAATATGGCGGTCAAGATAGGCCTGATCGGTCAAATGCTTATGCGTGGTCACCCGTGCCGGACTGTCATTCTTGTCATACTCGAAATGCGAGTGCGAGGTGACATTGCCGAAGGCATCACGGGAGATCCGATGGCTCGCCGTCTTTTGACTGGGAGTGCCAGGGTCAAGCACTGTAGCCTGGCTTGAGACATAAGGAATGCCGGCGTCCGTGCTGCTCCATACGAGGGATTTCGAGCGGGCAACCTTGCTTGCGCTCAATGCCTCCACAGCCACGGCGTGTCCCAGATACGGTGAACCGCTCTGGCTGGAAAATGTCCATCTCTTCTGCGCGCTGCCGGTCGGTTCTGTGAGAACCATTGATCCGTGTACGGCCCCGTTGCCATCTGATGAATCCCGGTCAAACGAATGCGTGTGCGTGTTCGTCGGTGAATAGGGGTCGGACAGGGAACGGCTCGATACCTCTCGGATGCTCCGGCCATCCTGAAAGCTGTAGGTCCGATAATTCCAGCCGAGAGTCCCTCCGAGCGGCTTTTGCGCCTGGGTCAACTCCCCGTATCCGTTGTATTGAAACGTGTGCTGTAGTCCGGTGCCATCTGTCACAGAAGCGAGCATGGTGACCAACTCGCCGCCCGCTTTGTCCTGTGTGAACGGTGAGGACACACGTTGTGGCGCATACGAAAACGTATAGTTCTCCATGCTGCCTACCGTATTCACAATCGATAGCAGTCGCGGTTGCGGATCGGAACTGTATATAAAGACGTAACTGGATTGACCACTCACGGAAAAGCCCGCGCGGGCATCCTGGATCTGCGAAATTCTTCCACTCGAATTGCTCCCCGTCTGACCCATCCCTGCCAGATAGCTGACCAGAACCTGATTGCCGTTGGTATCCTGAACCAGCGTTGGATACAGCGTCCCTGCATCCGCTTCGTGCGGACCCGCGACAGAGCCAAACTTCATGGACGAACCATTCGCAAACCAAAGCACCGACTGAGCCGGGTCCCAGGTAATGTAGTGCCCATGGAGAGAGCGCCAAATGCTGCCGCTCTGCGACATTCGGTACTCTGCGCCCGTGCCATCGATGAACGTAAAGCCAGTCGGTGTGCTACCGGTCATCTCAGGGATTATGGACGCGATCTGCACACGCCACCCATAGCCTGCGCCTGAATCGCTGCCATAAGATTTTGATCCCGCCAGTCCCTGCTTCCACAACTGTGAGTTGTAGCTCAGGCGCACAGCCGCACCACAACTTCGACTCTGCGCCAGCAACAAGGCAAAGGAATAGGAAAGATTGCCCGAGAGCAGGTCAACCCTTTCACCGCCATGTCCCCAGTACGTCCCGTTGCTGCGAGCGCCCACGCGACGAATATCTCCGCCTTCACCCGACGTTGTTTGACCATGAGCATCACCGCCAGAAAACAGCAAATAGGGTGAAATTTTAACGACCGCAGCCGCACCAACCCCTAGCTTTCCAAAGTCACGCCTCGTGATCATCATGGCCCCTTAGTTACAGAAATAATTTCTCTACAATCTGCGAAACGCTGGACCTGGCAATACCCCGCACACGCCTGATGGTCTTGAGCGCCGCCCTGCGCCAGTTCCAATCCAAATCACATCTCCCCTTCAAAAAAGCACGCTTCAGCGTTGTCTCATCTCAAGACGAAACGTGGATTCAGCTCAGATATGCGAGGTCTGGGAGTATTGGGAGAATTCCACAAATACAGTCGGACAAGTTGACGTTGTTTAGGCGTTGCGTTCTTATTGCTTTACGCAGAAGTTAAAAGGAGTACGACACCTTGTCAAGCATATTGTGAGAAAAGTGGAAAATTTATCGTGGCTTTCAATTACGATGTGATTGTGACCATGCTCACATTTACTGTCGATGGGTGCACAATCATTCGCTCCCTACCGCCCCACTCTACCGTTCAATATGGGCAGGCACGGTCAGAGTCTCGTAATTTGTAACTGCATCGGCTGCATTCATAGCCGCCCCGTCAGACTCTTCAAAATTGCCTCGTCGTCCGCGCCATCTTCCACTCGCACCGCGCCCGGCGCAAAGCCCTCAATCGCAGTAATCGCATCCTGCGACAGCGCACGCGACGACACCGCAATCACACCCGCCAGGTCCAGCGCATGGACCACCGCCGCTACAGCCGGGTCAGGAATCAGCGAATCGTCAATCACCACAGCCCGCTCGCCGCGCGCAATCAACGCATCCCTCACGCGAACCGCAAGCTCCGCTCGTCCCGGCAGCAGAATCAGCGTAGGCCGCCGCGCGTCGCCCAGCGACGCCTCCGTTGTCTCAGGCGAAGCGAATGATGCAGTCGCTGCGACCGGCCCCACAATCATCGCCGCGCCCACCGTAGCATTCGTCAGCGCATCGATCAGAATCAGTGATCCCGTCCATCGGCACGCGCGATAGCTGTCGAAGAACAGCGGCAGATTGGTCTCGAACTCCACCTCCGCAATCTCGTTCATCGCAATCGCATCCGAGTTCAGATGGTCCAGCGTGTTCACATCCACGCGATAGCCGATCTTCCGCACCGTGGCACGAACCGTCCTTGTCGTATGTTTCGCAAAGTAGGTCCGCCCAACCACCAGCGGCTCTTCATGCATCCACACCACCATCGCGTGAAAGCGGTTGCTCACATCCGGCAGCGCCTCGCCACTCCCAACAGATGCGACCAGCATCTCGCCGCGGCTCAGGTCGATCTCGTCCTCCAGTTCCACCGTGACGCTCTGCGGATAAGAGGCCGCCGCAAGGTCGCCGTCATACGTCACTATCCTCCGCACCGTCGATTCCCGCCTCGAAGGCAGCGCCATCACGCGGTCCCCCGCGCGAAGCGTCCCCCGCGCCACCTGTCCCGCAAAACCGCGAAAGTTCGCGTCCGGACGCAACACCAACTGCACCGGAAAGCGCATCGGCCCCGTCGTCTCAGCCCTCACTAGCGGCACCGTCTCCAGGTACTCCAGCAGTGTCGGCCCCTCGTACCATGGCATTCGCGCGCTCGCTGCCACCACGTTGTCGCCCTCCAGCGCGCTCACCGGAATCGTCACCTCGTCCGCCAGACCAAGCTGCTTGCACAGCGCATCGAACTCGCGCCGAATCGCAGCAAAGCTCTCCTCGGAGTAGCCCACCAGGTCCATCTTGTTCACCGCCGCCACCACATGCGGAATCCCTAGCAGCGACGCGATGTACGTATGCCTGCGCGACTGCGGCAGCAGCCCGCCCGCCTTCGCAAAGGCCTTCGCGTCAATCAGAATAATTGCAACATCCGCGGTCGATGCACCCGTCGCCATGTTGCGCGTGTACTGCTCATGCCCCGGCGTGTCCGCAATGATGAACTTCCGCCGCGCGGTCGAGAAGTAGCGATACGCCACATCAATCGTGATCCCCTGCTCGCGCTCCGCCTTCAATCCGTCGGTCAGCAGCGAAAAATCCACATGTCCGTTCGCCGCGCGGTTCACGCGGCTCCTCTTCACCGCCGCAAGCTGGTCCTCGTACACGCTCTTGGTGTCGTGTAGCAGCCGCCCAATCAGCGTTGACTTGCCGTCATCCACGCTTCCCGCCGTGGTAAAGCGCAGCATCTCCTGCCCCAGATGTCCTTCCAGAAACTCCTCGAACGTCCGCGCCGGCACAGCTCCCGCAACCGGCCCAGTCTCTTCCACCGATGCCACAATCTGTGCGCTCATTAGAAGTATCCCTCCCGCTTCTTTACTTCCATCGAGCCTTCCTCATCGTGGTCGATCGCGCGGTTCTCTCGCTCGCTGCGGCGGAACGTAATCAACTCCTCAATAATCTTCGGCAGCGTGTCCGCTTCGCTGCGGATCGCGCCGGTGCAGGGCATGCAGCCCAGCGACCGCATCCGCACCTTGATCTGCTTCACCTTCTCGCCGGCCATCAGATCCATCCCCTCATGCACCAGCGTCAGCGCGCCGCCGCGCACCACAATTGGCCGCTCCCCGGCAAAGTACAGCGGCACAATCGGGATACTCTCCGCGTACAAATAGAGCCACACATCCAGCTCCGTCCAGTTCGACAGCGGAAACACGCGGATGCTCTCGCCCTTGCGCAGCCGCGAGTTATACAGACTCCACAGCTCGGGCCGCTGGCTCTTCGGGTCCCACTGCCCCGCGCCGTCGCGGAAGGAATAAACCCGCTCCTTTGCGCGGCTCTTCTCTTCATCTCTCCGCGCCCCACCGAAAGCCGCGTCGAATCCGCCCTCTTCCAGCGCATCCAGCAGACTGCGTGTCTTCAGCAGCCCGCAACAGTTCTGCGTTCCCAGCTTGTACGGACTCGCGCCCTCCGCAATCGCCTTCTCGTTGCGATGCACAATCAGCTTCGCACCTATCTCGCGCGTGTACTCATCGCGAAATTTGATCATCTCCGGAAACTTGTAGCTCGTATCCACATGCAGCAAAGGAAACGGAATCTTCCCGGGATAAAACGCCTTCTGCGCCAGCCGCAGCATCACCGACGAGTCCTTGCCGATCGAATAAAGCATCACCGGCCGGGCAAACTCCGCCACCGCCTCGCGCAGGATCGAGATGCTCTCCGCCTCCAGCGCCTGCAAGTGGTTCAGCCGCGCCGCATGAATCTCGTTGGTCTTGTCTTCCGCTACTGCCTGCATCGTCATCGAGGAGTGTTCTCCAGGCGTCTGTTCGTCGCACCCTACAGATACAGATGCGCACCGCAATCGCAAAGAATCAAAAGCTTAGTTGAATGTGGAATCCATGGGATCCGAGGTCAAGGAAGAACGTGGAACCCAGAAGAGAGCGTTGTGAAGCAAGAACAGATGAATCGTTAGCGTCGACAGTGGCCGCCAGTGCTTCTCCGGCAACAAGACGCGCAATTTTGGTGGAGATTCGTCATTGGCCTATTATCAGATATTCTCCTTTAATAATCCTTATTCGCTCGGATTATAACGCTCTTCAGCAATGTAGAAATTCCAACGTCGCAATTATTGCCGAAACAGAGAGGCAGGCGGCACGGAAGTATTGGGTTTCTCGCGCTCCAGTCTGCCGATTTGTGAACGTGAGCAAAGCAGAAGTGCTGGTGGCGTTTGTCGTCACCACGCTCCGAACACAATTCCGACAATACGAGTAATGCTTAATAGCATCATTAGTAAGCATCTATTCGGACGAAACCGTAATTCGAACTCTCCCAATGAATCTGACCGCAACATCTATAGGTACCTACACACTCAACATTGAAGCCGCGACGTATGCTAAACGCAACCGCAACGATATGGGGCAACATTCCTCTACGCAGCTCGGTCACTGGCGTGGACCCTGTCGAATCGTTCCGAACAAAGCCCTGTGAGTAGCGCCGCGCTACACTAACAGTCTCGCTATATTCCCGGGCAGGTGAAGGGGTTCCACCAATGGATCACAAGGCTTCGGATACAGATTAACTTCCCTTCGATTTCTTAACGACTTCCACGTTCACCAATGCCTACACACACCATTCCGATGCCCCTCGCCGCTGAGGCCCAGATCAGGCCCACGAGCCTCGTCGCTAAGCTTCCAGGCGTTGTCCTGCTCTTCGGCATTGGCCTGCTGGGGAAGCTGCTGGAGCACGAGTCGACGGCTCTGAGTGCGCAGTATCATCTTCTTTTGCCACACATCGAGCACGTTCTGTGGGCGATCATTCTCGGGCTTATCGTCTCGAACACATTCGGCGTCGCAACGATCTTTCGCCCCGGAGTCGCCACCTACGAACTATGGCTGAAGCTGGGAATCGTTTTGGTCGGCGCGCGCTTCCTGCTGCAGGACGTTCTGCACATCGGCGGGCTGTCGCTGGCGTTGGTCGCGGTCGAGCTGGTTCTCTCGCTCTCAGTAATGACGGTGCTGGGCCGCATCTTCCGCCTGCCGCCCAAGCTCACCAGCCTGCTCGCCATCGGTTCGTCGATCTGTGGCGTCACCGCGATCATGGCCGCGCAGGGCGCCATTGATCCCGACGAGGAGGAAACCTCGACGGCCATCGCCGCCATCCTGACGCTGGGCGCCATCGCTCTGTTCACCTTCCCCGCCATTGGCCATCTGTTGCACATGGGCCAGCAGGCCTATGGAATGTGGGCCGGACTCGCTGTCGACAATACGGCCGAGTCCATCGTCACCGGCTCGCTCTTCGGGCCGGAGGCTGGCCGCTGGGCCATCCTCGCCAAGACCGCGCGTTCGTCGTTCATCGGCTTCGTGGTGCTGGGCTACGCCATCTACTGGGCCTCGCAAGGACAGGCCGCCAAGGTCGAACACAAAGCACTCTTCTTGTGGCAGAAGTTCCCCAAGTTCATCCTCGGGTTCCTCGCCATCTCGTTCCTCGCCACTGCGGGCTTCTTCACCCACCCCCAGCTCGACAACCTCTCCAACCTCTCGCGCTGGGCCTTCCTTCCCGCTTTCGCCGGCGTGGGCCTGCGCACCAACCTCAAGGACCTGGTCGGTCAGGGTTGGCGTCCGCTGATCGTCGGAGTCCTCGGCGAAGTCTTCATTGCCATCATCACCCTCGGCCTCGTCCTCTGGAGCTATCACCAAGGAGTCATCGTACATGCAAGAAGCCCCTTCGACAGGTGATGTATGATGTGCGTGTTATCCTTTGTACGCGTGTTTTGTGGGAGTACAGATAGAAATACAAGATCGGTCAAAAGAACCCTGAGGGACGGACTAGAATAAGTCCCCTCCCGTGAATACAAAAACTCCAGGAGATAAGATCTAATGCACAGTGATGGGTTTGAGCGATGGTTACCTGTCAGCTTTAACTTCAAATCCCCCGTTCCTTCGGTATCGTGGCTAGATTTTGGCTCCATACTTCTCTCGGATCCGTTTTATGACCAAACAATATGGAACATACGATCATCTTCACGATTAGTTACTGAACGCAACACAAGCATCGAGGAACTCGTTCAGTTGGCTGATTCATTTCCACCTATAGAGCCTGCTGGAATTATCTTCCATATATCTCGATGTGGCTCAACTCTCCTCACGAATGTGCTCAAGGCCGGTGGAGAATGCACGGTTCTCTCTGAAGCGCCTCTTATTGACTGCCTTGTCCAACAGGATAAATTTCAGGGCATTTCAGTTGGAGTTGAAGGCCTAGAGAACACAAGAAGACGGCTTCTCCAAGCGGTTATCAGCCTGTATACTGCATGTTTTGGATTGCAAGTTGTAATTAAAGCTCACACAACGAACATGATGCATATTTCACGGTTGCGCTTAATCTGGCCGTGGGTTCCTTTCATTGTAAATATTAGAAATCCAGTTGAAGTTATGGCGTCAAATTTAGCAAAACCATCGGACATGATGAGATCCATTCTTACACCTTATACCAGCCATAATGTATTTGGATTCACTGGTCCAGAAACAAGGCAAATGTCAATGGAAGAGTATTGTGCAAGGTGTTTGGGCAAGCTTCTTGAGGCGGCAAATGCGCAGCTAGATGATCGCTGTTGGGTGCTGGATTTCAAGAATATGGGCATTGAAAACATTTACAAAATGGCTCACCTGTTAAATGTGAGAATGCCGGAAACTAATGCAGAACAGATTACGAATGCATTCTTAGTTTATTCCAAAGATCGCTCAGGTGAGAGTTTATATGAAAGCGATAGCGATCAGAAGCAGCGTGAGTCTCCACCTTCTGTTCATAGCCTGGCCGCACAATGGACACTGGAGTCATATCAGAGATTGCTGGATACGCCAAGATCTTTAATCTAAAAGCACTATAACTTAGAATAATACGAGAGTTTGCTGTAGTTGGACACTGAACGCAAGTTAGACGAGAAAACGTTAATGAAAATGAATTTGCCATGAAAGGAATCGGAAGATGAGATTGGTATCAGAAGCGCTGGGCAAGGTGCTCTGGTTTACCGGGTATAGCGGTTCGGGGAAATCGACCTTATGTAGGGCGCTTGCTGAAGAGCTCCGCAGGAATGGCCATGCGGTACGGATTCTGGATGGAGATGTCCTTCGCCGGGGTCTTTGCGCCGATCTCAGTTTCGAAGTGAGCGACCGGATGGAGAACGTTCGCAGGATCGCTCACGTAGCGGAACTCATGTCCGAGCAAGGAACTATTGTCCTGGTTGCGGTCATCTGCCCGCTTGAATCTTTGCGGCAAGTTGTCCGGTCCATACTCCCTGACTTTATCCAGGTCTTCGTTGATGCTCCGCTTGCTGTTTGTGAACAGAGAGATCCCAAAGGTTTGTATAAGAAGGCACGGGCTGGACTCTTGCGGGGCTTTACCGGAATTGACTCGGCGTTTGAGCCGCCCGCCGGGCCAGATGTAGTTTGCCGCACCGACCGGGAGAGCGTTTCGGAGTCGGCTGCGAAAGTGCTGGAACATCTGCGTGCATCCCATCATGCGATCGCCACTCCAACACTGGACGACTACCGAGGCCACCGTACTATCGCGGTCGACTTCGACGGTGTCATCGCCAATTACGATGGCTGGCGTGGAGAGGAAACCCTTGGATCACCACGTGAGGACGTTCGCGCAGCTTTGCTGTGCTTGAAGTCGGAAGGCTGGAAGATAGTTGTACACACGACTCGTGCGGCAGGAGCTATCACACCATATCTTCGTTCAGCAGGATTCCCATTCGATGAAATCAACTCAAACTCTGATTACGCCAACCTCGGACCGAAGCCGGTGGCCACTGTATATTGGGATGACAGGGCTATCTGTTACTCCGGCGATGCATCGCGTGATCTGAGCCGGATACGGGAGTTTCGTACTTGGAATCAACGGCGGTAGCCGATGTGGAGTCCAGCGTATCGATTCAATCCACGGTACTGCGGATTATAGGGGGATTGCGTACGCTGTAAGCGCTGGAGCCCTTGACAATCTTGGCTCACGATTACGATGTAATTGTGACTATGCGCTCATTTACTCTGATGGAGCACACATTCATTCGCGCCATTCGGCTCGCCCCATCGTTCGTTATGTGCCACCACATCGTCTTTCGATGGAGGAAGCTATGATCAGCGATATGGACAATGTCGGAGATCGACGATGCTCCACACCTGCTCCGTGAAAGCTGAGGACGCATAGCGGGTGGAGCAAATCAGATTGTGCTTTACCTTGCCCCGTCGTACAATCGACCGCACACAGAACTGAGGTATTGCGTTGGTAATATGTCAAACCATGATTTAGAACAAAACTAAAGCAGTTATTTCGTGTAATGCTGTGATCCGATCAGGAGATAGGGTGGATTGTGAAGAGACCGAGAGTTGGGATTGTAGGATGCGGTATCGTTGGAAAAGTCCATCATGAGGCATTCCTTGCGGCCAATATTGAAACAGCAATCTTTGACAAGTTCGATACCCAGTACTCTGGACCGGCCCAGATTAAAGAAGTGAATAGCTGCGACCTGGTTTTCATCGCTGTGCCAACACCACCCAGACCGGATGGCTCGTGCGACGTGACCGCGGTTGAAGAGGTTGTTGGTTGGGTCAATCGGCCCATGTGCATCAAGTCAACCATCCCGCCCGGCACGACGAACCGTCTCATCGCCGAATCCGGAAAGCAAATTGTCTTCAGTCCTGAATACACAGGGGAGACGGCCTTCCATCCGCACAAAGGACGCCTTTCCATGGACGTTGTAGCCGTCGGCGGGCGCAGGGATACGGCTGAGCTCGTCGTGAATGTCTACACTCAGGTTCTGGGTCCAGAGCCCGTATATATCATCACAGATGCTGTTACAGCAGAGCTTGCCAAGTATATGGAGAACTGCTTCTTCGCTACAAAAGTCGCATTTGTCGCGCAGTTCCTGCTGCTCGCACAGTCGTTTGGTGCAGACTTCACCACAATGAGAGAGATCTGGGCTGCTGACACTCGCGTTGGACGATCACACAGCACGGTTGTTGGCTCTCCCGGCTTTGCTGGGCGCTGTCTGCCTAAAGACCTTTCTGCCATTCTGGTTGCAGCTAAGATTGCGGGATGCAAGCCTCAACTTCTTGAGGCCGTGGATGCGTTCAATAGATCGCTTAGAGACGATCTTGCGCCGATTGAGTGATCGATCAGTGCTCTCTCTTGTTCGGCAGCTTGCGATGACAGGTATGTAGTAGATAGATTGTTTCTCAATGACCGTAGATGATTGGAAAACCGCGAGGCAAGGCCCAAGGATATGCTTCGTTACGGACCGGTACCCGCCCGACATTGGCGGAATCGCCTGCTCTGCCGGGCGCCTGGTCTCCCACTTGGCTAATGCTGGGTACGATATGCATGTTTTCGTGCGTAGTGACGTCCCGCCGTCGACAACCAATGGCTTGGGGGGAATGCACCCTCGCCACATTTACCGAGTGCCATCCGATCCCATGCGGCTACGAGCAGCGATCAACTTCTACCACGAGCGGATTGGTTTTGATCTTTTTCATGGATTCTCTATTTCCTCGGCATTTGCCTGCCTCTCGGCTGCCGTGTGCCGTGGACTGCCGCTGATCGCCAATATCGGCTATTTCGAGGGCCAGTCATACCAAAACAGGGAGTCGCAAGTGGTTTTCGGTCACGCCTCGTGGATTATTGCCAGCACGATGGCCAGTCTTAGCCGCGCTCACAGAATTGTGGACATTGCGCCCAAGTCATCCGTTATTCCCATTGGAGTTGATTCACTCCAACAGACGCGTTGGTCTCTCGAAGCAGCCGATCGAGGGACCGTGGGCATGGTTGGAATCTTGCACGCAGAAGAAAATGTACAAGTATTGGCGCAAGCATATGCACAGATCGATCATCGTGTAAGGCGGCATTTAATGATTGTGGGAGACTGTGACCCAACTGCGACAGGATATCAGGACAATCGATTGCGTGTGGATTGGTTGCTGAGGTCACTGAATATCGCGGATGAATGCATTTGTTCAGGCCATGTCCCTCACTCTGAGGTTTCCGCATATCTGCGGAGAATGCATGTATTCGTACTGGCTCCTGAACATCCAGGTCTATCGAATTCACTATTGGAGGCCGCTGCCGCTGGTGTGCCCATTGTAGCAACCGAAGTTGAGGGCATCAAGGACGTGTTCAGTCATGAAATAAACTGTCTTCTTGTGCCACCATATGACCCAAGCGCACTTTCGAGAGCTATAGAGGCAATTATGCAAGACGATTCGCTGGCTAGCCATCTTGGAGACGGAGCCCGTAAACTCGTGGAGACTATGACTGCAACCGCCGAGCAGACAGAGTATTGTAAGGTTTATGCCAATCTACTGGATCGCCAACTCTTGAAGCCCTATTGCTAATATAGCAAGTCGATTATGGAAAGCTGCCCATTCGTCCTCAGAACACAATTCGGACTTCCCATATGATCGGTCCTAGACCAAGATTGACACGCGTAAGATGAGTATTTCAGGAGATGCTTCATGAAGTTCAAGATACTCGATGTACAGTGGCACATAGGCCACCAGTATGAAATGCTCAAATTTCCGTTTATAGAGTGGAGTTGGTTAATGCAATATAAGCGTCGCGGCTTCTCCAAGTCCATTCGCGGAGATATCAGTAATATGTTTGAGTATGTATGCTGCTACGACCGAAATGTCTATGATGCCGCCATTCTCCATTTAGACCAGGATTGTCTCGATCCTGTTTCATGGGATGTTGGTAAAGGATCGGTTTATAGGGACATGAACGAAATAATCGACGATATTCCGAAGATCGTAATTATGCATGGGACGCCATATCGCCCAGAAAGTCGCTCCCCTTACAACGATCCGCAATGGGTGATAGACCGACTACAGCAAATACTTGGCCAGAATCACATGATCGTCAATTCTCAACAAGCGGCTCGCCAGTGGCAATGTGGTATACCAATTATCCACGGTCTGGATCCTATGGAATGGTTTGATCTTCCGAAGTATCCCCGCGTAGTGACAACGCTTTCGCCTTCAGGAATGCCCTCGTATTATGATCGTGGTTTTCTCGACGAGGTGAAGACAGCATTAAGACGTCGGGACATCATTCACTGCCAGATTGGAGTAGATTGTTTTCCAGGTAGCTGGGATGAGTATCGAGAGTTGATCGGTCATTCGCTCATATATTTTAATCCTACTAAAGAATCACCGATGCCAAGGGCAAGGACTGAGGCCATGCTTTCAGGTGCTTGCATCATAACCACGCCATATCATGATGCAGATACATTCATTCAAAATGGTTTTAATGGATTCCTGATTGAGCGCGACCCTGAATATGTAGCAGACCTCATCGAAAGCTTGATATGTGAACCTGACCGTGCGATTGTGATCGGCCAGAGAGGCAAGCACACCGCGCAGCAGATCTTCGGGTGGGAACGCTTCGCAAGGACGTGGGAGAGCCTATTGGGCGAAGTTACCTCATCGCACAAGACGGACGTTGCTTGAATTGATAGGATGCGAGGTATTGGCGGAGGCGTTATGGAGTCTAATCGGGTTGGGATCCTTACATTTGAGCAAATGCAGGCCATGCAGAATTTCGGTTCTACTCGAATCCGAGCCTTGAGTTTATTGAACTATTGGCCAGAAGCCGAGCTGTTTCGGATTGGACAGCGCTATGCGACAGTCATTTTTCAAAAAGCCTACTGGCTTGAATATGCCGAGAAATTCGACGGAGTGAAAATTCTCGATCTATGCGATCCGGATCTGCTACACTGGGGTTCCCACTGCAACGCTATGGCAGACGCGTGCGACGTTGTCACCACATCCACCAAGTCTTTAGAAGATATAGTTTCGCGCTATACAGCCACTCCGACGTTTTGTATCCCGGACCGAGTCGATCTGAATAGTGTTCGCGGACTGCGTAAATGTCATTCAGAAAATGGACCTACTCGTACTGCGGCGTGGTTTGGCTACAGTATGAACTTCCCGTCATTGGACTGCGCTGTTCCTGAGTTGTTACTACACGGTATCAATCACTTGATCGTTGTTGCCGATTACGACAAGCCATACTGGTTGCCCCTTGAGTTTTATGGAACAATGCGGGTTACCAACTATGTCTGGAACATTGAAACCGTGTACGGACATTTGTTGGAGGCGGATATCGTGCTGAATTACCGCCTTGACTCTGGCCGATGGAAGTACAAGTCGAATAACAAAACGATCCTAGCATGGGCTCTCGGCCTACCTGTTGCTCACTCAGTCCGCGAGCTTGCGGCACTGCTTTCCGAAGAGGCCAGGATTCAGGAAGCCGACATGCGGTATCAGGAAGTCCAGCGCGACTACGACGTGTCACAGTCAGTTATCGAGTATAAATCGTTGATTGCGCGCATTATGACGCAGAAGAACGGTCAATCTTCTGCACCTAAACAACCTGGTGGTTATTCCATACAACTGAACGGAGCTTAATCAGTGACCCGATGCGGTTCTCTTGGTTTTAGTGGAACATCGCAGTATACGGAAGCTCGCGGCGAGATGTTTGGCGCAAACGTCGCGGAGCTCCATCTAGCCCATGCCCTTCTTGAGGAATCTCAGGCGTTGCAGTGGGACATATGGAGTAACGAGGTTTTCCCATCATTGACCAAGACGCACGATTCCCGGCAACATCCACCCGATGCAAGCGTACTAAGGCGGCAGCACGGAGAGCGGGTGCAAGTGCGTTCCCTTGCAATGCTTCCTGAAGTTCTTGTAGATCAACGTTACATGTTCTTGTCCAACACTGCGATGTTCTCCCGCATTAGTGATTTCCGCTCGCAGCTAGACGCTACTCGTATGCCGATTTGTGCTCTCACGCATTCTCTTTACACAAAGGAGCTTTCATTTGGCTATAGTTGGTTGTTGCTCTCGGCAGAACCCCACGATGTCATCGTTGCAAGCAGTAATGCAGCGCAACAAACCTTGGAGAACTGTTTTGCTACTGCGGTCGAGCGGATCTCTGAACGAATTCCAGGGGCGGCAAACCAAATAAGGGCACCTCGAATCGTAAAGATTCCATTTGGAACTGAGATTCCCAAGCAACAAGATCTCAATCGTGAACACGCTCGCTCTTTGTTGAAGATTCCTGTAACAGCCTTTGTGATTCTATATTTTGGTAGGATTACTGAGGAGTACAAAGCGGACCTAGATCCATTGTTGCAGGCCGTAAAATGCCTGGATTCTCATGGATGTAATCCATGGCTAGTGTTAGCAGGGCAAGTTTCAGATCGAGCTTATATGTTGCATCTTGAACGGCGACTTGTTGCTCTTGGTTTGCGCGAAAAGTGCATTTGCTTGGAAAACTGCCCGGAGTTTCTTAAGACTCCGGTGTATGCAGCATGTGATGTGGTGGTTTCACCGGCTGACTCTATTCAGGAAACATTTGGTCTCACAATTCTGGAAGCCATGGCACACTCCAGGCCCATCATTGCTAGTAACTGGAGCGGGTATCGCGACTTGGTGGAAGATGGAGTCACGGGCTTTCTGATACGAACAATATGGCCGAGCGAGGCTTCCGAGGCGGCATCTATTATGGCGCCAACTGCTTCTCCCTTAACCACGGCACACTATTTGGCTCAACGTACCACTATCGACTGTGGTGAACTTATTGACAGACTAACGCTATTCGCGAAGCAACCTGGACTTGGAATTCTAATGGGGAAGACTGGGCGTGCGAGAGTGGAAGAACAATATGCATGGCCGCTAATCGCTAGCAGGTTTCTAGCACTATGGGAAGAGCAATTTGTACTCGCATCCAAAAAACATCATGACTATAGAAGGAAGATATTTGATAACTTTATTCATTATGCAGATGTAATACTATCCCCCACAGATATTCTCTGTCGGATACATGGGGACGACAGCACAAATGCTGGCACTTTGGATTCTTTTAGTTTTCATAATGACCACGCTCGCGCGCAGGTTCTCCAACTATTAGAAATGACATCTACGGTACCTATACAGATTGGCGAATTGCGACAGGGTGGGTATGATCTTGATTGCATACTATGGCTTGCAAAAAAAGGACTACGTCGCATTGTAAGGATGCCGTCTTGAAGATATATTGCCAACCACCTGTAATGCACACTGCTAGGATAACGGTCCCGGACCGCGAGAACACGAACACAACCTGTAGTGGCTACCTGAGTGAAGTGAATAACCACCTTATGTTATTTTATGTGGCACAGTACAAATTCCACTGCTCTCATAATTCGCTCAGGATTTATTGAGTAACTCTTGACATCGCGAACAACTCGTCCGAGCTCATCTGATCGTCTTCGTGACGCTTGCACTATTCTTCTATCCGGCCATCCAGCCTCTATAATGCATTGACGAATTTCTGCGCTAGGTTCACGGCCAAAGACCCCCGGAACTTCCGATTCAATTTCGATAAGTTCATGTCCGAAGACATCTGCCACGGCCTTAGCTTGCCAATTGGAATATCCTTTCGGAAAAAGCTCAATTATGTTCCCTCCGGCTGGCATAAATACCTGATTCATCGTTCCTGCACCGTGCGGGGCTATTAAGATACTTGTACCTCTCATGATATTTACCTGAGATGCAAACGGCTCAAGTTCCATTTGTACAACTCTTACTGGGATCTGAAATTCTTGCAGTTTAGCCTCAAGTTCGTCGGTCTCCAAATACATCCGCTTTCCAGTTCTTTTGATTATGGTTATTCCTTTTTGTGTTTCCACTACAGGTATACGGCCATCAAGGAATCTGACCATCGGTTTAAGCTTGTAGAAATCGATGCTGGAATTTAGTTGTACATGTTTCAATGTTTTAATGTCTGCGCCAATTGTTGAGGCATCCTTGAGATATGGTTTTACGGTCGGAATCTTCACAATTGGGTAACATGAGAACATTTGGACTATTTCATCATAGTTTCCCTGATACCATAGCTCACAAGCGAGAGACTCTAATATAGATTCCTTTGCCAACATATTATAGAGATCGAGTGCTGACTCACAGAGAAAATGATAATAACTGCCAAATATGGGGACAAAGTATTTTGCATTAGCAATCCCGGTATCATGGCTCATCGACTATTCTCCTCTTCATGTTTAGCAATTGCATGTATTACGCACGTTGGCTTGTTCGATCTCTGTATCTCGTGTGAGTTAGTGTAGCGCAAACGGTGAAGGGGCTTGTGTCTCGCAAAATCCTGTGGCTCGCCAAAGTGTGCCATGACGGCAGAAGCAGGAGGTAGGAATGTAGACCGAATGCAGCAGCCTTGCTGCATGGAAGATTGAGGCGGGCCCCCCGGGTGCGGGTTGCAGGATCAGCCCTCAAACCATCCGGCGCTGCGTGGGGATAAGCTCCCAGGTGTTGAATAGACCGGGAAAAAGCGAGTAGAACTTGTCGGGTAAGTTCCAGGAAGACGAACGAGAGTGAACCGCAGATGTTCTGTCGAAAGGCACACAACCGTCATCGAAACCGGGCCTATTTGGCAGCCTGGGAACAAGTCCGGCAGGAGCCTGTTTACGGGCGGACGGTGACCGGCAGATAAGCGGCGCGAGCCTGGAACAGGCTTTCAGCGGAACACGGGAACCTGGCGCTGCGATGCCAAGGGAGAGACCCACAGGGGAAGCCCCCGTAAGGGTCAGAGTCCCGAGGTGGAGCGAAGGGGCGGATCGGCCTGTAGTAGTGACGAAACCCGGTAATGCGGGTGGAGCGAAGGGGCCGAACCGTCCGGCCTCGGAAATGGATCAACCTGCAAGGGGAGGAGTCCAGGCCTGAGGCGAAGCCGTATTGTCTTTCCAAACAACTTGTCATGGCGGCGTGGTGGTTGGTGAGAGCCAACCGTGGCGCGACCGGGGTGGATGGAAAATCTCTGACGATGTTCGAGGAAGGCCTCAAGGGAAACCTGTACAAGGTCTGGAACCGGATGTCGTCTGGGAGTTATTTCCCTTCGCCGGTGCGATTGGTAGAGATACCCAAGGGGAATGGGAAGATGCGTCCTCTGGGGATACCTACGGTGTCGGATCGCATTGCGCAAATGGTGACGAAAATGGTTATGGGGCCGTTTGTGGAACCGAGGTTCCATGCGGACTCCTACGGCTATCGACCTGGTAAGCCGGGGTTGGACGCAGTGGGCAAAGCACGGCAGCGATGCCTAGACATGAACTGGGTCATCGATCTGGATATCCAGGACTTCTTCGGAAGCCTGAATCACAGGTTGATGATGAAGGCGGTGCGGGATCATACGGACTTGAAGCGGGTTCAACTGTATGTGGAGCGGTGGCTGAAAGCGCCGTTGCAGAGGACAGATGGCACACTACAGGAACGGTTCTTCCACTGGAGCGTGGGACTAAAACCTGCGGCTGGGCGGTAAGAGGTAAGAGCCGTATGAGTCGAGAGGCTCAAGTACGGTTCTGCGAGAGCGTGAGGGTGAAATCCTCTCGCGCTACTCGACAGTAGATGTGCGCTCAGTCACAATTACGTCGTAATTGAAAGCCACGATAAACTTTACTACTTTTCTCAAAATATGCTTGACAAGGTGTCGTACTCCTTGTAGCTTCTGCCTAAAGCAATGAAAACGCACCGCCTAAGCAACGTCAACTTGTCCAACTGAATCTGTGGAATTCTCCCAATACTCCCAGAACTCGCATATCTGAGCTGAATCTACGTTTTGTCTTGCGATGAGGCAACGTTGTAGTGTGCTGTCTTTGACAGCAGAGATGTGCGCTTGGATTGGATTGGCGCAGGTCAGCGCTCAAGCTCCATCAGGCGTGTGCGGGATATATCCCAGGTCCAGAGTTTCGCAGACTGTAGAGCAATTATTTCTGTAGTTAAGGGGCCATGATGATCACGAGGCGTGACTTTGGAAAGCTAGGGGTTGGTGCGGCTGCGGTCGTTAAAATTTCACCCTATTTGCTGTTTTCTGGCGGT
>Ga0302200_10000233_pt1 | contig 58743 bp, 55 predicted proteins | sample II_Bog_N3_1_FD_194585 | JGI IMG/M metagenome (GOLD analysis project Ga0302200, IMG submission 194585) | Peat permafrost microbial communities from Stordalen Mire near Abisko, Sweden - II_Bog_N3_1 | ecosystem: Environmental > Terrestrial > Soil > Wetlands > Peat | place: Sweden: Abisko...
TGGGGTACGGAAACCATTTCTCTATAAAGAGCCACAAGGAACTTTTTTATTGAAATTTGAGCCGTTTTTGGCTTGTTTTCATTTTTAAATAAAATATAGATACTTTAGTGAAATCCGACTCTTTAGCTTAGGAGTATTTCAATCAAATAATAATACCGGACGCATTGATTAAATCAACTATTGTAACCCATTGAAATCACAGCATTAACTCCATTCTCGGAAATCACACTTACCGCGATAGGTCAATTTTTAAGCTCTCTAGGCTTCATGGCCTAGCTCGAGTATTTTCATTGCCAATTTTAAATAAGCAGATGAAAAGAAGATATGCCAAGGCCCAGTCACACAGCTTATCCACGGCTGAAACACTCTATTACTGCAGAAGAATTATTGCGTTGCTACACTCCCAGCATTGAAGAACAATCTTTAGCCGAAACCTCTGCAAGAGGACCTTCAGCTAAACTGGGTTTTTTGTTGTTGTTAAAAACGAGTCAAACCCTTGGGCGATTTATTTCAATATCTGAAATTCCAAAAGAGATTATAGATCACATCGCGACGTTCATGGGACTACCCAACTCTTGCAAGGAGCTTGATTCTTACGATCAGTCTGGCACTCGCTTAAGACATATTCGAATGATTCGGAAGAGTCGTGGGCTGAAACCTTTTGATTTAAAAGCATTCAAAGTGGCTGAGGATGCAGTCAGGAAAGCCTCGTTCACTCGAGATGATGTGATTGATCTCATCAACATTGCTATAGAGGAATTGGTTAAAAATTCCTGTGAACTCCCTTCCTTTAAATCATTAGTTGATCTTGCTCAAGCAGAAAAAAGAAGGGCAAATCAAGGTCATATTGAAATGATTTTTGAAAGGCTCAATGAATCTCAAAAATCAGAAATTGATCAAGCCCTGCAAATTGAGCCAAAATCTACATACTCTGATTGGAATCTTGTGAAGCAAGATCCTGGTAATCCATCGCCCTATCACCTCAAAGACCTTTTGGTTCAGCTTAAGACTGGCAAAGCAATTGGTCTCCAAGATGCTTTATTTGAAGATATTCCCCTGGACAGGCTGGAGCAGTTTGCAACTGACGCGAAGACTCTCAATATCAGTCGCATGAACCGCATGGAGTCCAAAAAGAAATATGCTCTTGCAGCATGTTTGTTTCGTACGCAAAAATCGCAAGCACTGGATGATATCGGAGAAATGATTATTCGATGTATGCAAAAAATCCACACGCGAGCTGAAAGGTCACTTGAAAATTATCTAAAAAGACACCGAGACAGAACGGACCAGTTAATCTCAAAGCTCGAAAATGTGGCACTTGCTGCCAGCGAACCATTCTCTGTCAACAAGTTGAGTCATGCAGTAAAAATGGCTTTGGGACCTTCTCCTCATCAAGTGGTGATGGAGTGTCGTGAGCATTTAGCCTACAAAGACAGTAATCATTTTCCATTTCTTTGGAATCACTTCAAAAGCCAGCGTTCCGTTCTCTTTCAAGCTCTGGAAAGCTTGGATATACAGTCAACGAGCCAAGATCATTCTCTTCTATCTGCAATCACTTTTATTTGTCAGAACAAGTTATCCAGTGAGGACTGGCTTTCCAGTTATCGCTGGAATGGGCATCAAGTAGAATATCTCGTAGATTTATCCTGGATTCCAGAAAGCTGGTACAAATTTGTTACGGGTGAAGAAAAAAAGGGGCACCCTATTACAAAGATCGATCGAAGAAATTTTGAAGTCTGTGTTTTTACTCATGTCATGTGGGAATTGAAGTCAGGCGATCTCTTTATTGTCGGGAGTCAAAATTTTTCAGATTTCAGGAAACAGTTTATATCATGGGAAGAATATAAAAAAGGGTTACCTCAGTTCCTAAATGAAGTTGGACTTCCTACTCATTTGAAAGACCTCATTGAAGAACTGAAGAGTCGCCTGACAAAAGTAGCAAGAGAGACGGATCGGGCATTTCCTGGATGTACCGCTATTAAATTCATCAATGGAAAGCCTGTTTTAACTAAACTTAATCGAAAACGAACGCCACAACAATTAGCTGTTCTTGAAGCGATCATTGAGAGTCGTATGCCAAGAGTAAGCATCTTAGATGCTTTGGCCGATACGTTCAGGTGGGTTGGACTCAGTAAGTTTTTTAGGCCTCTTTCAGGTCAGATGTCGAGATTGGATGATTTAGACTTAGAAGAGAAACACATCTCTACTCTATTTTGTTATGGTTGCAACCTAGGTCCAACTCAAACAGTCCGTAGTTTAAAAAATTCTAATAGGAAACAGTTAGCTTATTTTCATCAAAGACATTTCACAGAAAACAAAATTCATGACGCTATTACAGCTGTCATCAATGAGTACAATCGTTTTGATCTGCCAAAGTGCTGGGGTTCTGAGAAATCAGCATCGGCAGATGGAACAAAATGGGATCTCTACGAACAAAATCTTTTATCAGAGTATCACATCCGTTATGGAGGCTACGGTGGGATCGGCTATTATCATACCTCAAGTACCTACATTGCTCTTTTTTCTCACTTTATTCCTTGTGGATTGAGAGAGACCACTTATGTTTTAGATGGACTGTTAAAAAATAAATCTGATATTCAACCTGACATCATTTATGGAGATAGCCACGCTCAAAATGCTGCAGCTTTCGGTCTTTCTTTTTTTCTGGGTATTCATTTAATGCCAAGAATTAAAAACTGGAAAAAACTGACGCTCTATAAGCCTTCGAAAATGGAGCATTATCAGCACATTGAGCCCCTTTTTTCTGGAGAAGTGATTGATTGGGGACTCATTGAAACCTACTTGCCGGATATGCTTCGAGTTGCCATGTCAGTCAAAGCAGGAAAACTCAATGCATCAACAATTCTTAAAAGACTGGGTTCACATAGCCGGAAAAATCACCTTTATTTTGCATTCCGTGAAATAGGCCGAGCTGTCAGAACGATCTTTTTATTGAACTATATCTCTGATCCGGCTCTACGTGCCTTAATCCAAGGAGGCATTAATAAGTCCGAAGGATTCAATTATTTCACCCAGTGGGTCGCCTTTGGAGGGAGTGGAGTGATTGCTGAAAATGATCGCGAACAGCAGAGAAAAATCATTGCTTATAATCACTTAGTTTCCAACTGCATCATCTTTCATACGATTAATGGGATGACAAAGGTGATCCAAGAACTTATTCAGGAAGGATTTCCAATCGATAGAGAGTTGTTATCTTCGTTGAGTCCGTTTATCACTAAGCACATCAATCGTTTTGGGGACTATAATCTTGATCTCAAACGCATGCCCAGTATGGCCAATTACAATCTCAAATTACACTAATTATATATAGTTGACAATATTGGTATACGCTTGTGGCTCTTTATAGAGAAATGGTTTCCGTACCCCTCCTTAGCGAAACCAAGCTTTCTGGCCTCTTTTTTCTTTTTGAACGGGACAACTTTAGCGACCGGTTCGCCTCGATTCATAAGAATGATTTCTTCTCCCTCTCTAGCTTTTTCTACAATTTCAGAGAGTCTGGTTTTAGCTTCGTACATATTGTATTTAGAAGTAGTCTTTCCCATAGATTAAGACTAGACCAACTAGACTAGAATATCAATAGTCTTCATTGGCTACCTGTGCATATTCTGGCATGACAGACATACGCACATTTTTTTTCACTTCTTCTAAAAATAGCTCTGGCGGCTCATTTATAGCTCTTTCTATATATTTATTTATGAATATATAGAAAGGTTTCGATTCCGTTGAAACTTGATACAGAGTAAAAAGTGTTGTGATTCAGTGAATTAAATTTTGCCATGCACGATAACTCGGTTTATCGGTAATTAGGTTCCCCAATGATCTCGATGACTTACACAATAATACGAGGTTTTTTAGGGTTTTTCTTTACTTGTCATCAGCTAGGGTAAACAAGAAAAAAACACCAGTTTTTAGCACCTGATGCACTCAAATATGGGGGGTTTGAGGAGGTCTAACATGGTTGGACTTTACCTCTATGAAAACTCGGATTCTTCAAAGCCTAAAATCGCTAGCCCGTGGGACCTAAAACACGATTCTTACTCTTACCCTCCTTCCACACCTCATGCTCCGCTTTAAAATAAATCAAATTCCCGGACACACCACACCCAGTAATAGCAGTTGCGGAGGCTGTAGCCAATATCGCTATCTATGCCAAAGAAGACAAAGGCGTTATCATGAGTCCCTAGAAAGAGCGACGACGCCCAAAAGCGTTTACCTTGCATGTCAGGAAAGGGATTCTGATTGTTCCTTCCACCTGGACTCATAACCCGTGTCAAAGCTTCATATTCCTCTTTGGTAGGAAGCCTTGCACCTTGACCTAAGCCTTAGCAATACTCGATTGCATTCGCTTGATTCATTGTATTTTGAGCAACTCCACTCCAAATCAGACCACAGACTTGATACATATTCCCAAGCCTTCTAAAGGCATCCGAAACACGTAGGTCATTCCCCATCACAGGAATAGCGGATGCGCGTCTATAACGGAGTCGTACTGGCAATCCAAGATACAACCTATATTGATTTTACTCAGCTTTATAAAACTCAAGGTTTAGGCCAAATTTCCTGTAAATATGAATATGCAAAGCAAAATGGAATCCTATGTCATAACACTTTAGCCATTGCTCCTGATGGTAGAGTGTTTGGCTTAATTGATCAAAAGATATATCGAAGAAATAAAGATGCAAAAATTGGTCGAGGGCACAAGAAAAAGAAAAAACCAACTCTGGGCGTTTATGGAGACCAAAGAACCTAACGGATACTTAAAGGTAAAGTACCAAAGAAACAAAATCAATCAAAACGAGAAGCGCGTTGTGAAATATGATATTTAGAGTCTCTTTTTACGCCTCCCTACTATTATCCTTGTGCACTAAATTTTGGACTTAGCTCTCTAAAATTATTTGCTATTTGGGTCAAAGAAGTAAGTCCTCCACTCAACTCCGAGCCACTTAAGTGGATGTTAGTTACAAATATTAAAATAAAATCTATAGATGAAACCATTGAGAAGATTTCTTTGTACAAAAAAGATGACACATTGAAAATTTTTATAAAGTACATAAATCATGCTGTAATATTGAAAAATCAAGCTTAATCATGGAGAGAGACTTTAAAAACTTGTAACGCTGATCAGCATCATAGTAGCTAGAATCTACGAACTGAAGCTAATAGGAAGGTCAGATTCGGATAAGCCTTGCACTGAAATCCCGGACTCTGAAGAATGGAAAATCCTTTATTTTGTAACAAAAAAACTCTAAGCTGCCAGAGACTCTCCCTTCATGTAAGGAAGCAGTGATGTGGATAGCAAAGCTAGGGGGTTTTTTAGGTAGAAAAAGTGGTGGTGATCCAGGCTCAATTGTCATTTGGATAGGATGGAAACAATTAACAAACATAATTGAAAACTGGAAAACATTTCAACTCATTGCGATAAGTGGGTAATTGTAAGATTCTGAGCGCGGAGCTCTCACTGCTGCTATACTGTTTTCCCTTGTAGAAACCTGCAAGTTGAACCAAGTCTACCCAAGGGAGTACTTCAAGCATTTGACCGAAGACTTACTTACAGGAGTCAAACCCTATACTCCGATTGACTTCAAAAATCGAAATTAGCTATCAAGACGGGTAGATTCGACGATTTACGCAGGAGTTCAAGAGAGTTATCAAAGTGGAAAACTGAAGGTGCAAATCAAGGGTGGAAGCCAATGACTACCACAACTAAAAAAGCTCCACATCCTGGCACAATTTTCCATGAGAAGTTTTTAGATCCGAAAAGCATTACCCAAATGGGCCTAGCTGCACATCTGGGCTGGAGTCCTGCTAATACTAATGAGCTTGTCCGAGGAAAGCATGGGATAACCCCACTAATTGTCCTTCATTTTGCAGATGCTTTTGGCACAGAGACTGAGTATTGGATAGATCTTCAGAGTCGCTACGACCTTGCTAAAGGCTCAATAGGGTATAAGAAAGTCGCAAGATGGTACTTTATTGTTATTTAATCACTCCATCTTGATCTACAACTGAACATAATCACACAAACACCCTACAAATCATCACGCGCTACCAGAAACTCTGGGTGCGGACCCACCCGTCTAGGATTGACTTGATTGCTTTGAGCTTGCTGAGCCTGCGTTAATGTAAGAAAAAATACACGTCTAAAATTGATAAATATTGGACATTATAATAAGGAGTGGATTAAGTAAAACGATAGCATCGTGACACACACATAAATCATTTTTTTATTTGAAAGCATGTAAATCATGTTCAATACGATCAATGAACTCCAAAATCTCACCCATAGTCGAGAGCACCTTTATTTTATCATACCAAGTCGTAGGGAATTGCTTGTGAATAATCTGACTCCATTGCTTAACACGCGATGGAGCATATCCAGGCCGATTGGTAAATTTCTTAGAAACTTCTGAAAATCTTCGAAAGAGCTGCCCCCACCTAGGCGCTTCAACAATACATTGACTTCCAAAATTTGCAATCCCAAGTTCATGTGCAATTTTAAGAGAAAGGACTGGATCTGCTAATGCTCCACGGCCAAGCATATAATGCTCACACTCCGTTTCATCCCGACAACGGTTAAAATCTTGAACTGTCCAAATTTCCCCGTTGGCTATTACAGGAATACCTATTCGCCTTTTCACTTGCCCGATAGGCTTCCAATAGGCTGGTGGTACATACCCCTGAACACGGGTACGACCATGAATAGTAATCCAGGAAGCACCTCCTTTCACTGCCATTTCAGCATTAATATGAATAGATCTTGGATCGTCCCATCCTAATCTAAGCTTCACTGAAACTGGAAACAAAGAAGGAACTGCCGACCTTACAGTACTCACGATTTTAAGTATTCGTTCCGGAAATTTCAATAAAGTTGCCCCTCCATCATGCCGATTGACAATTGGAGCAGGACAGCCAAAATTTAGATCTACGCCTTGAGATCCCGCCTGATAAGCAGCAAAGGCCGCTTGTGCAAGACGGTCTGGATCGCCGCCCAAAAGCTGAGTTTGAACAGGGATACCTGCTGGTGTCATTCCCCCATGATGAAGCTCTGGCAAATGATGGAAAAACGTGCGAATAGGAGGAACTTCCTGAGTAATTCTGAGAAACTCTGCCACACAATAGGTAAATCCACCCCCTTCCGTAAGTAGCTCACGCATAGGAGATTCAATTAGTCCCTCCATGGGTGCTAAGGCCAGCATAGGTTGCCCAAACTGAAGTTGAATCATAAATAGCTTATAAACCCAATTTCACCTAACTATAAAATAATTAACTTTCGTCGACTTTTCTCAGTTTGCTATTTCAAATTTCCGAATTTGCAGATACTTTCACGACATTGGCATGACGGCAATGTAATTGCCAAGCTGCGTTATCAGGGGGTTATTTACAATGACAGATTTAATGAATTTATGTTTCATTTTTATAACATTTGGACTTGGAATCGGATTTGTCTTTGCGTGTGAAAACCTGAAATAATTCAAATAGTATATTAAAATAATTGGAGATATTTTATGCCAGTATTAGACCTAGGTCTATTGGTAGTTTCAGCGCTTTTGTTTCTATACCTCATTTACGCGCTAATTTATCCTGAAAAGTTTTAGTTCACTTAAGATCATATAGAAAAGGCAACATTATGGGTATTCAAGATGGATTTCAACTAGCATTTTTTTTGTTCATCCTTATTTTGATCACAAAACCAATTGGAGTATACATGGAGAGGGTGTATGATGGACAAACAACTGTTTTATCTAGAATATTAAGTCCACTCGAAACCTTCCTGTATCGCCTTATGCGAGTCGATCCCAATGAAAATCAATATTGGTCAAAGTACGCTTTCCATTTACTCGTTTTTAGCGCAATAAGCTGCATCCTCACTTATATTCTTTTAAGACTTCAGCCATTTTTACCTATTAACCCTGCACATCAAGGCATCATCAGTCCTCATCTAGCCTTCAATACTGCAATGAGCTTCACAACGAATACTAACTGGCAGTCCTATGGTGGTGAAAGCACAATGAGCTATCTATCGCAAATGACTGCTCTGACCTTGCAGAACTTCTTTTCAGCTGCTGTTGGAATCGCAACCGCAATGTCACTCATCCGTGGTATTGCTCAACAAGAAACAAAAGGTATAGGAAATTTCTGGGCTGACCTAGTTCGGTCTAATTTATACATCCTTTTTCCTATTTGTTCTATTTATGCAATTATTTTGGTTTCACAAGGAGTAATCCAAAATTTTCTACCCTATACTGAGATTACCACTCTTGAAGGATCACGACAAATTATTGCACAGGGCCCAGTTGCATCCCAGGTTGCCATTAAGATGCTAGGAACAAACGGAGGCGGGTTTTTCAATGCAAATGCAGCCCATCCTTTTGAAAATCCAACGCCTTTTTCTAATTTTATTCAAATGCTTTCTATTTTTGTTATTCCAAGCTCCTTGTTTTATCTCCTGGGTAAAAAAACCAAGAATCTAAAACATGGCTGGGCCATTTTAGCAGCAGCAACACTTGTCTTTTTAGGGGGCTGCTTGATTTGTACTTACTTTGAATACAGTGGCAATCCTGTCTATTCACAATTGGGCTGCACTAACTCTAGAAACTTTGAGGGAAAAGAAACTCGATTTGGTATTTTTAGTTCGACACTTTTCGCAACTATAACAACAGATGCTTCCTGCGGAGCCGTAAATTCGATGCATGATAGCTTCACTCCAATAGGAGGGCTCGTTCCGTTATTAAATATTCTACTAGGTGAAGTAATCTTTGGAGGAGTGGGCTCGGGACTTTACGGGATGTTAATGTACGTAATTCTGACTGTATTTATTGCAGGTCTTATGGTAGGTCGTACGCCTGAATATTTAGGGAAAAAAATCGAAGGCCGAGAAGTTAAATATGTCATGATTGCCTTGATAGTAGGAGCTTTCTCAATACTAGGATTTACTGCCTGGGGCTCACTAGATTCTCGCGGATTAGCTGGGTTAGCAAATCCGTCAGGACATGGATTTTCTGAAATCCTATATGCCTATACTTCTGCAACTGGAAATAATGGAAGTGCATTTGCAGGGTTGTCTGCAAATACTGCGTTCTGGAACCTAACTCTAGCATTCGCAATGTACTTTGGCCGATTTTTTATGATGATTCCAATGCTAGCCGTAGCAGGGTCAATGGCTAAGAAACGAATACACCCAAGTGGAGAAGGGTCATTTCCTGTAGATGGCCCAATTTTTATTGGATTATTGATTGGCGTCATTCTTTTAGTAGGTGCGCTTACATATTTTCCAGCTCTTTCAATAGGACCTATTGCTGAACACTTTGAAATGCTTCAAGGCCACTTTTTTAAATAATGGTACATTGAAGAACCGTCAGAAGGGAACTAGCTATGACTCAATCATCAATTTGGAATCTAGAACTGATTCAACCAGCAATTCGAGATGCATTTAAAAAACTAAATCCGATTGTCATAATAAAAAACCCAGTTATGTTTATTGTAGAAGTTGGAAGTTTATTAACTACTATTGCCTTTTTTCTTAATATCATTCATGGAGATACAAAAGATAGTCTATTTAGCGGACAAATTACTTTATGGCTTTGGTTCACAGTAATTTTTGCCAATTTTGCTGAAGCCATGGCAGAAGGACGAGGAAAGGCTCAAGCAGAAAATCTGAGAAAATCTCGTACGGAAACTCAAGCAAGAAAAAGGACAATGAATGGGGAAATCGAAATTATTCCGTCGTCGAACCTTAAGCGAGGAGACATTGTAATAGTAGAGGCGGGCCAGATAATCCCCGCCGACGGAACAGTTATAGAAGGGGTTGCATCAGTTGATGAAAGTGCAATTACAGGAGAATCAGCTCCTGTAATTCGCGAATCAGGAGGAGATCGAAGCGCAGTCACAGGAGGCACGACTGTTCTATCTGATCATATCATCATAGAAATTACTACGAATCCTGGAGAATCATTTTTAGATCGAATGATTGCACTTGTAGAGGGTGCAGTCCGTCAAAAAACACCCAATGAAATAGCGCTTAATATTCTTTTGGCTGGATTAACGATTGTCTTCCTATTGGCAACTGTGACTTTGCGACCATTTGCAGCCTATGCAAATACACCAGTTTCCTTAGTTATTTTAGTATCTCTCCTCGTTTGCTTGATACCAACTACTATTGGAGGACTTCTTTCAGCAATTGGAATTGCCGGAATGGACCGCTTAGTCCAAAGAAACGTCTTAGCAATGTCAGGGCGCGCTGTTGAAGCCGCTGGTGATATTGACATCCTTTTGCTAGATAAAACTGGCACAATCACTATTGGCAATCGAATGGCCACTGAATTCATACCTGCCAGAGGGATTAGTGAAAATGAGCTCGCAGAAGCCGCAGCTATTGCCTCAAGCGCTGACCTTACTCCAGAGGGTCGCTCGATAGTAAGCCTTGCAAGAACAATGGGAATAAAGGTCAGTCTTCCATCGTCAGCTGAAGTAGTACCTTTCACTGCCGAAACTAGAATGAGCGGGATAAACTCTTCAGGAACTATAATCCGAAAAGGATCAATTGAAGCTGTAAAAAGCTGGCTTAAATTAACTTCAGGGACTTCATTTCCACAGGACGTAGAAGAATCCGTCAAAACTATTGCTAGCCAAGGGGGGACTCCTCTCGTTGTTGCAAAAAATGGATCCTCTCTTGGAGTAATTTACCTTAAAGACATTGTTAAACCTGGAATACGTGACCGCTTTGAAAGAATTCGAACTATTGGAATTAGAACTATTATGATTACAGGAGATAATCGACTTACAGCCGCAGCAATTGCAAAAGAAGCTGGAGTTGACGATTTCCTAGCTGAAGCTAGACCAGAAGATAAGCTTAAACTTATTAAAACCTATCAATCAGAAGGACGAATGGTTGCAATGTCAGGAGATGGTACAAATGATGCTCCTGCCCTGGCTCAAAGTGATGTTGGACTAGTAATGAACACAGGCACACAAGCTGCTCGAGAAGCTGGGAATATGATTGATTTAGACTCTGATCCAACCAAAGTAATAGAAATTGTTGAGATTGGAAAACAGCTTCTTATTACTCGAGGTTCACTTACGACATTTTCAATTGCAAATGACATTTCAAAATATTTTGCCATTATACCAGCTATATTTTCATCAACAATTCCTGCACTAGGTGTTCTTAATATTATGAATTTAAAAAGTCCACAAAGTGCTATTTTGTCAGCTGTTATTTTTAATGCATTAATTATTATTGTTCTGATTCCTCTAGCGTTACGTGGAGTTGAGTACAAGCCTCAATCAGCATCTAGAATATTGCAAAAAAACGTCTTCATCTATGGTTTTGGTGGAATTACTATCCCATTTATTGCCATTAAAATCATTGATTTTCTTATTAATACATTAGGTATTGTATAATAATATTTTTAAAAACAATATCATGACTTACCTAACCAATACAAGGAGAGTGCTATGCTAAGCGCAATTTATAAATCTTTGATATCAACAGTGTTCTTAGGGTTCATTCTCTGTGGATTTTACCCACTTATTGTCTACGGACTTGGAACCCTTCTATTTAATGACAATGCTACAGGCGGAATCATATTCAAGAACGGAAAAGCAGTTGGTGCTCGATTAATTGGTCAAACTTTCTCAAAACCCTACTATTTTCATGGAAGGCCTTCGGCAGCAGGGAATAACGGTTATGATGCATCAAACTCTTCTGGGTCTAATTTAGGGCCGACAAATCAGAAATTCTACGATACCCTGAAAGATAATATTGATAAGTTTCTAAAAGACAACCCTACCATCAAAAAAGGAGAAGTTCCTACAGATATCGTTACTTCCTCAGGTAGTGGCCTCGACCCGCACATATCTCCTGAATCGGCGTACGCTCAAACAAATCGTGTAGCACAAGCTAGACAGCTAAACCCAGACAATGTGAAAGCACTAATTCAGAGCCACATCAGAGAACCGCAGTTTGGTTTTTTAGGTGAACGAGTTGTAAACGTATTAGAATTAAATTTGGATTTGGATGCTAAGTATCCTAATAAGCAATAAAACAGAATACACTAACTTCAGATATCAAGAAAAAAATGCCAAATCCAACATTTGAAGAACTGATTGAAAAGAAAAAACAAGGGTCACTTAAAGTCTATCTCGGATATGCAGCTGGCACAGGAAAAACCTACGAGATGCTCCAAGAAGGACAACGACTAAAAAAACGTGGAATGGATGTGGTCATTGGTTATGTCGAGCCCCACGATCGTCCAGAAACTACCGCACTAACTGAAGGACTGGAACAAGTACCTAAAAAATGTGTCTCTATTGGAGGTCGTGATTTTATTGAAATGGATGTACCCAGCATTCTCAAACGAGCTCCACAGATTGTCCTCGTTGATGAACTTGCGCACACAAATGCGGCAGGATCTAAATTTGAAAAACGCTTTGAAGATGTCCTTGAAATTTTAGAGCATGACATTAACGTTATTTCAACACTTAACGTTCAACACCTAGAGTCCGTAGCAGAAAGAGTAGAACAAGCATCCCAAACGCCAGTAAAAGAACGAATCCCTGATCGCCTTCTAAGAAGAGCAGATCAGATTGTAATTGTAGACGTATCTATGGAAGAACTCCGGGAACGACTTCGATCTGGAAAAATTTACGAAAAATCAAAGGCGGAAGTGGCTCTTCAGAGATTCTTTACATATGAGAATCTTTCATTCCTCAGGGAAATGAGTTTAAGAGAGGTTGCTGGGGATCAAGTAAGAAAAATTGAAGAGCAAGGTCTCCTTAAACGGGGAGCATCCGATTTGGCTGAGGAAGCAGTAATGGTTGCTCTAAGTTCAGACCCAACTCATGCAGGGACTTTGCTTCGAAAAGCAACTCGCATGGCCAATCAACTTTCTACTCGTTGTTATGCGGTTTACATCCAGAAAGGAAGAGAATCTCCCATACAAATTGATTCTGCACTTCAAAGAAAACTTCAAAACAATCTAAAATTAGCTAAAACTCTTGGAGCTGAAGTAGTAACTATTCAAGCTGAAAATATTGTTGAAGCCCTGGTAAGCTTTGCAAGCGCACATTATGTTAAGCATGCAATATTTGGAAAATCGAGAAAATCTTTTTTTATAGAAAGAATTCAAGGATCTCTAGTCCTGGAGTTTATTTATGACTCAGTTGGCGTAGATGTCCACATAGTCACAACTACAGGTGAGGATTAAAATCATGGCTACTATCCCCACGTTGAGACGAAAAATCTTAAGAGCCTTTTCTATTGTAGTTTTATTATATGCAGGCTTGGGAGTTGTACTTGTCATTAGTGTACTCCTAGCCAGCAACACTACCCCACGAGTGCAACATTTGAATTATGATTCAATTCTTGCTTCAACTCAAATGAGAGAAGCTTGGAATGCTCTTGATCGGCCTGAACGTTTTCCAGAACATCAAAATATTTTCTGGATTCAACAATTTGAAAAGGCTCTCATATTTAACGAAAACAACATTTCCCAACCAGGAGAAGTAGAGATCGTTAAGAACATTAAAAATGAATGGCAGAAATACAAAACTGATCTAAATTCCCACTCAATTGTTCAATTTAACAAATTAAATAAGCTATTAACAGACCTTGTTCAAGTCAATGAAAAAGGAATGTTCCGTTTAGTCGAGCAAAATACAACAATCAGCTCCAGAGTCTTATGGGGAGCTATTTTATATTTTCTTGTAACCCTAATATTATCGATTCTTCTAGCTGACAATCTTGCCCAACGACTTTCACGTCCATTGAAAAATATTGCGGAAGTACTTCAGAGGCGTCCAAAGATTGGAAGGAAACTTAAACTGCTTGAACCAACAAATCTGGAACTTTTTATCTTAAGCAATGAGCTGAAACGACTTTGGGATCGGGTGGTAGAATCTGAAAAAGTCAACATCACGGAAGTACTTCAGCAAAAGAGTAAATTAGAAACAGTTCTTGAGTCCGTTGAAGACGCACTCCTGGTTGTAAGCACAAGTGGTATTGTGTCTCACAGTAATCAGTATTTGCTAGCACTAATAGAACTTCCTTCCGAACTTGTTCAAGGACATTTATGGAATGACTTGCCAACACTTAACGAAAATTACATTAAACTCCGAGCCATTACTAAAGAGGACATCGTAGAAGAACAGGAAATCGGATTACGACTTCAAATTACCATTCGCCAATTTTCAGTTCGATCGCGAAAAATTCTCAGTTCTGGCGGGGTTCCAATTGGAAGCCTTTACCTTCTTCATGACATCACAGAAAAAAGACAAAAAGAGCACTTTAGATCTGACTTTATCAATCTACTCTCACATGAAATCAAATCCCCCCTTCAGTCCCTTGGAGCAGCTTCGAAATTTCTAAAGTCACAAAAGAAAATACTCCCTGAAAGCATCATCCCTTATGTTGAAACCATTTCCGAAGATGTGGAGCGTATTCAAGCTGTTGCCAATGAATTCATACAAGTCACTCAAACAAATTCAAAAATCATGAAAATGAAATTGGAAACCATTACTCTAAGTCAATTATTGCCAGAATGGATAAAGCCATTTAATATAATAGCAAAAGACCATGATATTCAGCTAAAATATCTTCAAGAAGGGTCTCAACTTATTCTAGCTAGATTAGATATTGTGAAATTTCCATGGGTAATTTCTAATCTACTTTCTAATGCAATCCGGTTTTCTCCTACAAAATCTATAGTAGAAATACTTTTGACAGATCGGAATGGATTTGTAGAAATAAAAGTTACAGACTGCGGACCTGGAATTTCTGAAGAAGATCAGAAGCGTATGTTTGAGCCATTTTACCAAAGTCCAATGATAACGAATTCTGGAAAAAAAGGCCTTTTTGGCGCTGGCTTAACAATAACAAAAGAAGTAGTAGAAGCACATGAAGGCCGAATAGAGTATTATTCCAGAAATCCCAGTGGATCTTCATTTAGAATTCTAATTCCATTCCCTCCTCAGAACTACAGCTAAATAATATTAAAAATTAACGCTTAATGTCGCGCTTACTTAGTTCAGAAAAGTGTTCTGCTTGATCCAACAAACTTCCTGCAGTATCCGAACTATTCAGTAAACCATGGAATTTAACAGTATAAATACGACTTATTGCAGACACAGTAATCGTATATAATAGATAAATTATTTTTTCTTTTTATTTAAATGAAGATATAATTAGTTACGAAACAGATTAATCAATACATTGTCATAATTAAGGTGGTAATACATTCATGGCAGATAGCAAAAAGATAGAAAATAAAGAAGCTGGGACATTATTTCTAGAGTTAGTTATTGAAAATATGCAGGCTTCAAATAGAATTCTAGCTTTAGCTGCAAAGCTTCATCGCGAGGCGTTAAATATCGGAATAAAAGCTGCTCAACTTGGTGATTTAGCAAAGACTTTTACACCTATTACTAGCGAAATTAGCGAAAAAATGAACTCTCTAAAAAGCCTAACTGATAACTATCGTTTGGCATCTGAAAAATTCATTGAAGCCATTGCCATTCAAGTAAAAATGCTTAGATTTGCAAGCCTAATTAATACTGGGATACATCAAATTATCGAATCGGAAAATCCATCAGGAAAGGATCGAATAGAGGAATATCGATCCAGCATAGGAAGTCATTTCAATCAGGAACTAGATCGAAGCTTAAATTCAATATGGAAGCTGATTGCCGAACTAGGAGACGGGGTCCAACTCTTAAAGCAAATCGCGGTAAGTGGAAGGTATACTTCTGAAATCGCTTTGCTCGAAAGTGCAAAATTTGGTTCTCAAAACGGCAACTTAGCCAATTCATCCATGGAGATATCAAAACTCTTTGCTGATCTCACCCAGGAAACCAAAGCAGTTGAAAACAGGCTCTTAGAAACAAAGAAAAGCATGAAACTACTGAGCGATTTAAGCAATCGCTCTCCTATGGAGGCAACATGAAGGTAATTACTGAAATATTTTCATCAGGGGATCACCGTTGGATAGCAATAGCAAGGGACCAGAAAAAAGCAAATTACCTTATTGATACAGTCGAGTATGTAATCCTCAAAGGTGAAAAAGCTGGAATTTTGGACCCAGGAGGACAGGAAGTTTTTCCTGCTGTTTTTAGCGCTGTAGCGAATATTGCTCATTCCAAAAATATTGAGTTCCTTTTTGCGTCTCATCAAGATCCAGATGTTTGCTCATCTCTGCCCCTTTGGCTCGCAGCAAATCCAACACTGAAGTGCTATATTTCTTGGTTATGGGCAAAGTTTATTCCTCACTTTGGAGGAAATGATGAAACCTTCATTGGTATTCCAGATGAAGGTATGGAAATCAAATTAGCGAATCAACTTACTTTGCGATTTATTCCAGCACACTACCTCCATTCATCAGGGAACTTCCATGTATATGACCAAAGTGCAAGAATTTTATGGACAGGAGACATCGGTGCAGCCCTTCTACCTGAAGGTGCTGCGGCGCCCCTCATTGTCCAGAACTTTGATAAACATGTGAAAAATATGCAAGGATTTCATGAACGCTGGATGGGATCCAATGAAGCAAAAAATGATTGGATTGACCGTGTTTCATCTCTGCAAATAGAGACGCTATGCCCACAGCATGGTGCAATTATGAAAGGCAAAGATATTGAGCGTTTTTTCCAATGGCTTCGAGATCTCAAAGTTGGCAGTGGAATTTCTGCTAGCAGAGCAAAGTAAATAACAACGCGCATTCACACTTTTTCATTTGTCAATTATGAAGGGATCTCATTTCAAACTCTCCTTCTCATCGATCTGCTTTATTGAGCAGCATTGAACTCGCCACTGGAAGAAGAACTAGAGTTAAGAGAGTGGAGGTAATCACACCACCAATCACCACAAACGCGAGGGGCTTTTGTATTTCTGCACCCACCCCAGTAGAAATCGCCATTGGAATAAATCCAAAAATATCCACTAATGCCGTCATTAACACTGCCCGCAGTCTCAGCTTTGTACCCTCAATTACCCAACTCTGATTAGATTCCATAACACTGTGCCTAAATAAATTAAGGTAATTCATTAATACAACTCCATTCAAAACAGCTATTCCTGATAATGCAATAAACCCAATAGCTGCTGAAATACTAAAAGGCATCTTCATTACAAATAGTCCAAAAATACCACCAACCAAAGCAATAGGAACTGTAGCAAGGACTATTAAGGTTTCAGGAATGCTCCTAAACGCGAAATAAATCATAGAAGCAACTAAAATAAATGCAATAGGTATCAAAATATACAATCTCTGTTTTGCATCTTGCAGGTTTTTAAATGAACCAAACCATTCAACTCGAATATCATTCGACATTTTTATGGAACTAGCTACTTTTGTTTGAGCTTCTTTAACAAATCCCTGAAGATCTCTCCCCCTTGGATTAATCAGTACCGCCGATCGGCGTTTAGACCATTCTCTGTAAATAGGACTAAAAACATGCCTATTTTCAAAAGCAGCCACTTCTTCAAGTGGTACTGTTAAGTTCTCTCCTACATATACCTGAAGTTTACGAAAGGCATTTAAATTATTTCTTATTTGATTATCTAGTTTAATCACTAATGGTATTTTTCTAAAATCTTCATAATAAACACCAGCAAATTCTCCTGCCATTCCTATACTTATACTGTTTAATACCGGTCTAGCCGAAAGTGAATAACGAGACAATACATCTAGTTTTGGCCTGATCTGAAGCAATTGTTGTTCTCCTCTAATTTCTGAAAGTACATCGCCTGCACCTGGAATGTTTTTAATCACTTCGACCATTTCGTGAGTAATTCGATTCAGTTCCTCTAACTGATCCCCATAGATTTTAACTGTTACATCTGCTCGCGTACCCTCCAAAAGATCGTTAAATCGCATTTGAATAGGCTGTGTTGCCGATATCCCCTGACCAGGAACAGCTACATCAATTTTTTTCATTAAAGCAATAATTAACTCCTCTTTAGTAAAGAACTTAACACCTTCATCCATCCAATCTTTTTTATCTTTCAATAAGATGAAAGTATCTGATTCATTTTGTCCCATCGGATCAGTAGCTACTTCAGCCGTTCCAATTCGAGAAAATACACCCCTGACAGCACCAAATGACCTAATTACTTTTTCTGACCTCATTTGCTCTAAAATAGATGACTCAAGATTAATATTGACCGGCCTAAGTATTTGTAAAACTAAAGATCCTTCATCTAATCTTGGTAAAAATTCTGCTCCCAGACGATAAAACAGAAACCCACCAAATAAGATAAGAACAATAGCACTTCCAATGACCCATTTTCCCCGTCTTAATGTAAATTGCAAAATTAACTCATAATATTCTAAACAACTGCGCATCAACAAAGGCTCACTATCTGATTCCTGCTCTGAAAATAAAATAGCACACAGAGCTGGAATTAGGGTAAACGAAAGCAAAAGTGCAATTATGAGAGCAATAGAAAAGGTTTCAGCCATAGGACGAAACATTTTCCCCTCAATCCCTCCAAGACCGAGAATAGGTAAAAACACCACAATGACCATAATTTGACCAAAACCTGCTGCATGACGAATTTCCTGACTAGCATAAGTAATTTGATTGATAATAGATTCCTGTTTTTTCCGATTTTGAATCCGTCGAACACAATGATCCACTACAATCACGGCTCCATCAACAATGATGCCAAAGTCAAGAGCTCCAAGACTCATTAAATTACCAGATATTCCGAAAATCTTCATAAATCCAAAAGTTGATAGAAGCGTAACCGGAATACTCAGTGAAACAGCCAAGGCTGCTTTAATGTTGCCAAGAAGTAAAAATAGAACAACTATTACTAGAACTGCTCCAACAACTAGATTATGAAGCACGGTCCTCAAAGTGGCATCTACCAAATCGGAACGATTATATAGAGAAACAATATTGATATTATTAGGAAGCTCATTACCACTATTTAATGCACGAATACGATCCTCAACTGCTTTTGCAACTGTCCGACTGTTTGCTCCAGAAAGCATCATCACAGTCCCAAGCACCTCTTCTCTTCCATTGACAAGCGCAGCTCCCATACGAATTCCACCAGAAAACTCCACCTTAGCAACATCTCCTATTGTAATTGTCCGAAAATTTTGTAGAGACTTCACTGGAACTTTTTTCACATCTTCTAGAGACTGAAACTGCCCTACTGATTGAACTAACAATTGGCGGTTTTCCTCCTGAATAGCACTTCCCCCAACATTATGATTCGTTTCTTGTAAGGCCTGTTTAATATCTTCCAAACCTAGGCGATAAGAGGCTAGCTTTGTAATGTCAGGATGGACCTGTACCTGACGAACATAGCCACCAATGGTATTTACTTCGGCAACTCCTGGCAAGGTCAAAATTCTTGGCTTAATGATCCATTCTTGGATTTCTCGAGCTAGCATCAAAGCTTGATTTGAATCACCTTCTACATTCGGAACTTGAATGGTGTAATGATAAATCTCTCCTAATCCCGTAGTAATTGGACTTAGGGTCGGTCGGCTCACTCCGAACGGAAGATCAGACAAACTTTGAAGTTTTTCTATTACTAGTTGACGATTACGAAAGATATCAGAAGCATCGTCAAAAACAATGGTAACCTGAGATAATCCAAACTTAGTTAAGGATCTAATTTCATGAACTCCAGGAATACCTCCCATTGCAATTTCGAGTGGATAGGTTACTTTTGCCTCTACATCCTCCGGAGATAAGCCCTGCGACGTAGCATTAACCTGAACCTGGACATTTGTAATATCAGGCACAGCATCAATTGGTAAAGATAAGAAACTCCATGCACCCCAGATGGAAACTATCCCTGTAATAGCTATTATAGTCCAGCGATGTCTCACACTCCAACCTATAATCGCTTCAATAATCATAGGAAGCACTCCTCAAATTGATTCTGTAAACCTTGAAGAATACACCAAGCATTAATAGCTCTACTTTCTAGCTCATCACGAACCTCCCTTAATAATAAGTCCTGCTGAAGAATGCCTAAATAAGATGTACTCGAGATTAACCCTCTTTTAAATAATTTTTCAACACGCTTAACTCGGTCTTTCGAAGTTAAAATAGATTCAATACGACTCAAAGAAATAATAGATTCCTCATAAATTTCACGATTATGATTAAATTCTCCTTGAGTCTCTCGGATTCCTGTTTCAAATAATGCTCTGACTCGAACTAATCCACGATCAGCTAATTCAATTGAACCAGAGTAACTCTCAATTATCGGCAGCGGCATCTGCAAAACAAGCCCAGCCTGTATCCCACTTGTAGACGCCAATTTACTCCAGCCCAAAAATGGGCCAACGGATAGAACTGGACGTTTTTCAGCTCGCAAAACGCTTATATTGGCCTCCTCTTTTTGTACCATTACACTGAAACGAGTTTTTGCAGGACTATCTGGCAACTCAGACAATTGCGATAAAGTCGGCCAAGCTCGAGGAGATTTTGGCAAGTTTTGAGGGTTTGGACTCCAAACAGAATTAATTTCAATTTCAATATCATGAACAAGAGCGTGACACTCCTGTTGTAACAAACTCAACCGACTCTGAGCGTCTTGAATTGCAAGCGTAAAAGTTTCACGCGAAACAATTTGTTCAGGAGTCAAACTTGGCCTTATCTGAAAATCATGAACTCGACTTTTTAATGAACGGACTGTTTCTTCTAGTACTTCAATGCGACTATTGAGTTGGCGAATTCGATGCAATGATAGATAGTTCAGTCTTAGAACCTCCTGACGCTCGATAAGTCCTAAAACATGACGTTCCTTTACCTCTAATTGAGCTTTTTTCGTTCTTGCCTTTTGAACACCAGAAAAATCTAATGGAAAAAGAATAGATGCTTCTACATTACTGCCATTAGGATTATCAGGAGCAGCATAAACTGTTTGGAGATTCAAGGTAGGATTTTGCCACTGATGTGCTTGCTTAGGAAGTGCAATGGATTCTTGATCAATAGCTTTTGCCCGTAATATCCGTGGGGAATTTAACTCGATACATTGTATCAACTCTCGTGGACTCCTAAAATGTGGACCACAAAAGTCATCACAATAACTAAAGTCAGAAACAAGAATCCCCATCCACCACAAAACTTCAAGTTTTGAACACAGACTCTTCAAAGTGCTCATCTCTTTCCCTAATCATCATCATTAACAGGAATCAAAGCCTATTTTAATTTTTAAGACAGGTTATAAGGGAAGTGGAATGGCTAATTCAGCAATTTAAGAGCTATTTCTATGAAGCTCTTTCTTGAATCATCAGAACTATTGTTGTATCTTCTGAGAAGATCCTGTAAAGAAGAATCTGACGCAATGAGACTTAAAGAAGAGGCAATTTCATGTATTAAGTCAAGTTTTCTTGACTTCTTTCTCGGAACACCTATAAACCCTAGCAAATCAGATCGAATAGAAAGATTCGCAACCTGAATCTTATTCACCGGTATTTTCAGCGTCTTAGCTAATGCAGAAGCTTTGTCCCATGGTAATGGCGCACGTCCATGCTCAATATTTGAAATAAATTGTACAGAACACTCGCAAGACTTTGCAAGATCTGCTAGCCCTAGTTTCAGTTCGATCCTTGTTTTTCTTATTAAATCTCCTAGAGGACCATAAGTTTTTTTATCTTTGTAATTAGTTAAGGCTCCATTGATTAGATTTTTTGTATATCCACGTTTCATAATAGATACACCTTTATCTAATTGCAGTTGATTTATCAAAAGAAAAATCATTAATCTAGATTTACTTTGAACTTACTGCAACCCGAATTGCTTCAGCAATCAGTTGAGGGTCAAATTTAACAACATATTGCCCAAGTCCTCGTTGTTTAACCTCTTCAATCAAAGCAGGATTTGAAATGCTGCTATTAAAAATAACTGGTATATTTTTCAGTTTTTCATCTGATTTCATTGCAACTACCATTTCTATCCCATTCATAATTGGCATTTCAATATCTGTAAACACAGCATCATACTTTTTGTTCGAATTTTTCAATTTTCCGAGCCCCTGAGCTCCGTCTCCTGCTATATCATATGTACACTGAAGCTTTTCAAAGTATTGGGTAGCCCTTTTTTGAAATACTTTCGAATCTTCTACAATTAAGATATGAAGTCCAGGTAGAGCATTGACTGAACCCACACTCTTAGCGTTCTGTTCTGGAACTGTAGTAGCAAGCAGCCCTTCAATATCCAACATACAAATAAACCTACCCTGATCGAGTTTAATCAAACCATTAATGAAAGAGTCTGAAACTCCTACGAGGTCCTCAGGGGCAGGTAAAATATCCTGATTACTATGCAAGCTAATTTGTGACGTCTTTTGAACAAGTAGCCCAACTAGCCTGTTCATCACCTCACAAATTAAAATACGAGGACGAGGGCGATCCTTTTTAACTGTAAGATTATTTACCAACTTAAGCGAAATATCAATCACTGGAACTGGGACACCCCTTAGATCATAAACTCCAATAAACGGAAGGAGCCCTTCCGATAGAGGGGACAAATTTTCCCACTCAATGACCTCGCGAATTTTGTGAGTATTCAGTCCAAACTGAATTTCCCTGCCGCTTTTTTCAAAAACTGTAAAATGAAGAAGCCTTACCTCGTCAATGTCACTTTCCATAATTTCCTGAAAGGATGCAGGTTGACCACTCATAGACTAACCTCACCCGCTGCTAATATTTTAACTGCTTCAGGACTAAAAAAATTAAGTAAATGGGTAGGAGTTTCCTCAATTCGAATAACTTCGTTAAAAACTTCACTCAAACCGCGCAGCTCTGACTCTGGGCACTCTACTTTATGAACTTGGGTAGCTTCGATTGCAAAAGGTTCCTTATCTTTTGTTTCAAATACAACAAAACGTTTTCCTTTTTTACTAGAATTATCTGTAGTAGATGTAGCGCTATCGCTCCTAAGAAGGCGTACAGCTGAAAGAATCGGTATCAAGTTTCCTCTCAGATTGAGAACCCCCGAATATACCTCATTTGCTACAGGAAGCGCAGTAACAGCAGCTTCCTCTACAATTTCCTTTACTCGATCAATCGGCGTCGCAAAGCGAGTCTTTCCAACATAAAATGAAATTAAAAATACAGCATCTGAAATAACTTTTTCTACCTCTTCGCTTTTAGTGACCTTTGATTCCTGACTTGCAAACAGTTCATCAATGCGCTGCATTTTCTAGCTCCCGCTTGTTCAGCTCCTTCGGACGACCTCTTTTAGCAGAGATCGCATCAATTAAAGCATCAAATGATAGAATAAAAATTGCCTTACCTGTAGGCAAGATTGACATACCCTGTACAAAACTGTATCTAGGTAAAAGCGAAGGTACAGGCTTAACAACCACTTCCGTATTTTCATTTACATCTGAAATTCGAAGTGCTACTAATTCACGCTTATACTTAACTACAAAGAGCGAGACATCAGGTTCCTCTAACATATATTTGTCTTTTGAGATTACAGTGGTTAGATCAAAACAAAGAATATATTTTCCTCTAAAAAAATAATAAAGATTTCCATTACTCATTTGTAATTCTTTTGGCATAATACGACAGACTTCAATAACAGTTCCCACATTCGCCCCATAGACACCTGAATTCACCCGAAAAACAGTGGCAGGTATCACAGAAAGACTCAATGGAAGATAGATTGAGAAAGTACTTCCTTGGCCAACGATCGTATCAATCTCAATACGTCCACCTAATTCTCCTATCGAATCTCTGACAGCATCCATTCCAACTCCACGACCAGAGACATCGGTCACTTTCTCTGCAGTAGAAAAACCAGGCATAAAGATAATATCTACTGGTGAAACGCTACCCGTTTTAAATGCTGAAACATCTAATCCCTTTGCCTCTGCTTTTTCTATCAGTTTTGCACCATCTATTCCCTTACCATCATCTTTAATCCGTACCAGCACCCGATCAGCCATTGCCTCAGCTGAAAGAATAATTCGCCCATCTCCAGCTTTTCCTGCTGCAATCCTATTCTCTTTTGTCTCAATCCCATGATCCATAGCATTACGTACTAAGTGAATTAATGGCTCACCGAGCATATCAATTACTTTTTTATCGAGTTCTGTTGTTTCTCCGGCAGTTTCAAATACAATGTTTTTCTCAGGAGTAGAGTCAAGATAAGAACGGACAACCTTTTCCATGCGAGAAAAGAGACTCTTCACGCTGCTCATCCGCATCGCCATTAAAGTACTTTCAAGTTCCGAAATATTCCTTTTAAGGGCTGAATCCAACAATTCCCAAGACTGCAAAAACTCAATTCTTGATTTGAGATAAGACTTTTCCTGCTCAAACAAATATTCGAGTTGATTTCGAATTAGGAAAACTTCCCAAATATTATTAAGCGCATTTGTTACATGAGGCAGCGGAACACGTAAAACATCCACAGGAGCTGTTGCAGATACTGAACTAGGTGCTGTTGTTGTTGATGAAAGTGATTCCTTTGCTGTTATCTGAGCCGCCGGAACTGCCTGGGTCAACACACTAACACTTTTCGGTTGAGACGGAGACTGACCGTGGAACTTAGCCTCTCCCTCTTTCAATAGATCCTCGATCTTATCAATAGTTTTTTGGACAGTTACAATAACGTCAGGAGTTAAGCCTTCTACTTTACCGCGAAACCCTCCTAAATCATTTTCGAGCTTATGAGCAACCTCTTTGACCTCATGTAGCTCAAACATTCCGCAACCACCTTTAATGGTATGTACACCTCTAAAAATTGATTCTAAAAGTTGATCCTTTTCAGCTACGACTGCAAATTGTTTTAATGTAGCTTGAACATTAGCTAGAATATCGTAAGCTTCCTGTAGGAACTCTGGAAATAGTAATTTTAGTCCATCATCCATTTAGAGAGTCCTCCTTTCTAATACTGAAGTGCTACGTTCCGAAACCTCTGGTTTAAATCTTGATGGAAACAGTTCCCCACCACCAATAAAAAGTAGTCCATTTAATTTAAGTTTGTCCCTCAGTTTAATTAGTAGCTGAGTGCGAGCTCCCTCTTCAAAATAAATGAGTATATTTCGAACAAAAATAATATCATAACGGAGAAGTAATGCCTGAAAAACGTTTCCACAAACAAACTGAACTTTACCTACAATATCAGGAGTTACAATGTAGCTCTTGCTGTCCAATGTGGATTCAACACACAGATACTTTTCTAAAAGAGCTCTACAGACCGGCGGAGTCCGGTTAATTTCCATTTCACTGTAACGAGCCAACTTTGCTGCCTCGATAGCTTCTTTATCAATATCAATTGCCATTATTTTAATGACAACCTCAGCAGGCAGCACATCTGTTAGAAGCATTGCCAAAGAATAAGCCTCTTGCCCATGCGAAACTCCTGCACACAACACATCTAAGTCTTGTATATTGGACTTCAACGAAACCCAATTACGTAATCTTTCGAAATGTTCTGGATGTCTAAAGAAAAATGTCTCATTAATAGCAACAATGCTACGCAACCAAGATGGAGTAATCATAAATCCGTCTAAGATTTTAAGTGCCTCAGAACACGACTTTCCAGGATATTCCAATCTAAGGTGTTCTAAAATAGAGGTAGCTTTCTCCTCACTAATTCGATTTTGTGTCTTTTTCAACACGAATTCTTGAATATCAAGGATTTCGCTCATACACGGTATCGTTCACCCATGAACTCCAACCATTTGATCCAGCTTATCAACGATATCCTGAGAAATCGGTATTAGTTGTTCGTAGAGCTTAATGCACTCCTGGCTATTTCCCGAATTATACCCTCTGATGAGGTTTGCTGCAATTCGATGCAATGAAACATGTGATCCTTCAAGTTCACGATAAAACACCTTGAAAGGTTCTGAATATCCGTCAATCTTAGCATTATAATACCACTTTCCTAGACGACAAGCAGTATGATCAGTAAACTCATCATTTGTAATCACTTCTTTGCCATCAATCATTCGGCGAAGCCTGTGCATCCAAAGCATATGATCGATCTTAGCATGTTCAAGGATCGTCTTCGAGCCTAGGTCAAATTTTCCAAGTTCAATCCTTGTACTATTTGAAGTGCGAGTCACTGCATCGACTAAATCACCAACTTTTCCAATCTGATCATTAATGCTCTTACTTGACTTAGAAATCGTTCCAACATTTTTGGCAATTTCAACTACAGCCTGGCCTTGCTCCTTAACAGCTTCACTGATATTAGAAACCTCATTATCAACATAGCTAATACGTTCAACAATATTGCTAAATGTTGTTTTTGCATTTGCAGCTTCCTGAACTGAGTTTTTTGCGGAATCTAGTCCATTAATTAATCGGGCAGACACCTCGTTAACGCTCTCAGTTATACTACTAATAATTTCTTCAATATCGCTGATAGAAGCCTGAGTTTTTTCAGACAAACGACCAACTTCATGAGCAACGACAGCAAAGCCCTTGCCAGCTGCTCCAGCTCTTGCAGCCTCAATCGAGGCATTTAGAGCTAATAGATCAGTTTTTGACGAAATATCATTTACAACTTTAATAATCTTATCTGCACGTTCAGCTGTTTTAAGAAGACTTTGTAGAGCAGTATTTGTTCCTGCTAGAATATCATTGACATTTTGAATTCGAGCAACAGTTTGATCAATTACGGCAGTTCCTTGTCCTGCAAAATCCTTAGCCTGACTCGAGGCTTTGATTGTATTCTGAAGATTTTGACCAATTGAATTAACAGTTGCACTTAGTTGTTCCGCCGCACTTGCAATTGTAGATGAATAGTCAGCTAGATGACTTGATTCTTTTCGAACCTGATCAAGAGAGCGGGTTCCATTAGTAAGCGATGTCACGGTTTTAATTACATTTTCAGTTACAATACGAAGGGCTGTCATTATAGCTACACGATTAGAACTTATTGTCGAAGCAAATTTATGAAGAATTGAATTCTTTATTTTTTCTAGCGAGAGCTCCTTTAAACTAAGACCCCCCGTACCCTCATTATTCAGAAGAGATCCAAAAGCATTAATCTCCTCCAACAAAGCTTCCTTGGATTCAGGCTCCACTACAAGATTAAGACCAACTTTTTCTGAATTATTAGCATCTAGTTTTATGGCAGATTGCATAGTTTCGCATCCCTTTGTTTACCTTGACAACTAAGGATCGGTTGCGCTCAATAAAATATTAATAGTGAGAATAACCTAGTTAACCTTTTTTTACATATTTTAATAACTCATTGCAGTTTATTTGTCTTTAAGCGGCTTCAATCTAACCCATAAATTAGTTAGACTGGTTACAAAATCAAATTCCTCAGCCGCTACCTCTCCATTGTGAGGCTCTAATAGACTGAAGTTTTTGCAAAGCATCACCATAACTGCCTTTATTTCAAATAAGGCTAGGTTTTTTCCAGGGCAAACTCTAGAGCCACCCCCAAATGGCATAAACGACTTAAGATTATGATTCCAGCAAGTTGGCCGGCTTTCTGTTAACCATCGCTCCGGATAAAATTTCCTAGCAGATGTGAAGTTTTCTTCTTGCAAAGCTGCGACTTGATTTGCAGTAATTACATTGGTTCCTTTTTTAATTGAAATATTATGCACCTTTAAGTTGCTAAGTGCTTCTATAAACAAGAATGGAGCTACTGATTTAAGACGCATAGTTTCAAGAATAACCGCTTCGATGTAAGGTAATCTATCTAAGTCCTCAAAATTTCGAATCTGTTCCGAGTCTCCTAGAATACGATCTGCTTCATCTTTCATTTTTTTTAAGATCTCTTGATCTTTAAGGAGAAAGTAAATTATCCATGCCATCACATTTGCAGTCGTATCTTCACCTGCAACTAAAATGGTTATAATATTTCCAAAAATTTCATCATCTGTGTATTGCTGACCACTATCTTTTTCGCTCAGAAAAGCTTCTAAAAGATTTGTTGGATTTTTATGGACGTTAGAATCGCCGTCAAAACGCCCTCTACTCACTTGAATCATCTCATCTACCTTTTTTCGAATTTTTACAATAGCTTGATCGAGGGCCCGATCAGCTGGCATCTTAAAATAACGCCAGTAGGGAATAGGAGCATTAATTCGACGATTAATTGCTGGAAGTATTTTCTCAACATTCTGTTGAAGGACATCCCCTTCATTTTCTAGCGTATTTACATCATACTTAAAACTCAGATATGTTGTGACATCAATTGTATATCGCATCAAATCTTTCCCAATATCAAGATCCAGCCCTGAAATTGAGAAATTTTCCCAACGTTTTTTCAAACGGTCAGTAATTGTAATTAAAGTTCCAAAAAATTCCCGCAAATTGCTATTTTGAAACGCAGGAAGAATTAGCCGCCTTTGCCTTCGCCATAATTCGCCTTCAGCAGAAAACACACCCCCAGCAGAAATTTCAGCAAACACGGACTCAATCGACTTCATGCGCCGAAAATAGTCTGGGCGTTTACGTAAGAGTTCTTGAATTATCTCAGGGTTTGAAAAGACAACAAAACGGTTTTTTACAATTTTAAACTGATAAATTGAACCGTATCGCTCAGACCATTCCTGTAGCTGCAAATGAAAACGCTTACGATCTATCTGAAGTAAATTACCAAAGAATGGCAATCCCGATGGACCCGGTAGTTTTTCGACATCTCGAAATTGTTTCTCTTCTGTAGTATGCTCTTCCAATCTGTAGATCTACCTATAGTGGTATAAGTAGTTTTTCAAGCTCCAATCTTATGTTCTAACTCTTCCTGACACTGAATACAAAATAAAGTCGTAGGATGAATTTCAAGTCGCCTTAGATCGATCTCTTCTCCACATTCTTCACAAAAGCCAAAACACCCCCTTCGAATGCGACTGAGAGCTGCCCGCGCACTCTGCACTGAAGTAATTTTCCTATTTTCAAGTGTTCCACCTAGCATTTGTTCCTGTAATTCAAATGCTTGATCTACCGAATCGCCTATTATTGCTGTGCCAATCTGCTCCCGAAAATAAGGAGATGCCGATTGCAACTGTGATTCAAACATCTTTTGAAAACGAACTAACTGAGAAATTTCCATGACAATTTCATCCTTTATATAACTTGAGTAACAAAGCCTGTACTAGAAAATCACTAGACCCTTTTGCAGCCGAATAAGCTAATATCTCACATCTTCAAAAGAAGAATTAAGCTGTTACCAATTTCTCATTAAACGGGATTTACTCTCTGCCATAATTGTTTTATAGATGTCAAGCATTTCCTAACTGGAAGTTAGATAGTTAAAATATCAGAAGGTTGTACATTTCTGCAAAAATGCATGAAATCATGACACTTTGCAGCAAAAAAGAAGGATTCATTTTTAGGGAAACGAGGGTTTTTAAGACCACTTAGGTACCCATCAGAGCCCTATATGACTTTTCCATTTGTTCACACATGATTAGACGAATGAGATCAACCACTCGATAGTACTTGAAGCTGACACCTTAACATGTTTAAATACCTGAAGGCGTTCATAGATCTGTTTTTCAATTCCATCGGGATTTCCACGATAAAACGCCGTCACAAAAAAATAGCTCAAAGGAACAAGCCAAACCAGTCTGGTAATTGAGTCGGCACTCATGGTTCTTAGCGTTTCAAGTTTAAGATATGAGCCTGTGAATCGCTAGCCTTCTGTAAATCGTCAACGTGTCACGTCTGTACTTCTCTCTCTTTGCGCACCATGTCTTGGTACCGTATATTTTAGCTGATCCGTTCGAAGGTACTTCCATTATTATATATCCTTTATTATTTTAATAAATGATATATAATAATAGTTTAATTATGGCAGTTTACTTAATATGCCTATATTTTCTACTCTTTGTACAGGATGCCAATTCTAATGAAAACTATCACTTACTACTAAATCCATCTACTTCTGCAACATCTGAAAAGACTGACTTACCATTTACTGAAAAAGAGGCATTGGCCCTATTAAAGCAAAATAGCATTCGCTGGAAACAAAGCTTGGAAACAATCTCAGCAGCAGAGGCTAAACTTCAACAGGCAAAAGCAGCTTTTTTACCTCATTTCTCAGTAGGAATTAGAGAAATAATTGGACGAGTAAACTTACTCCAGTACGGCATCGTAACAGGAACTCCCCTTAATTATTTTTCATTTGGCTCAACCTCACTTCAACTTACTTATAGTTTGCTGGATCCAGCGTTATCAAAACAAGGCGAAGCAGCAAATAGCTATGCAAAATCATCCCACTACAGTACCGAGTCCACGCAGGATGACCTTATCTATTACCTGTTATGTCAATATTCCGTTGCCCAAAAATGGCAAAGCCTTGTTAAAAACCGGAGAGCATCAGTCCAAAACATGGAGAAACTCAAACAATTGGCCGAAGAGAAATTGTACTCTGAAGTCGGAATTGACCTGGACGTAAAAAGAGTAGAGACACGACTAGCTATGGTTCAAATAAAAGAGTTCGACTCAATTGGAAATTTTGAAAAGGCTAAGCGGGACCTAGCTGCTCTTTTAGGTATTGATCCAATTTATCGCCCTATGGAACCGATAGACCATATCATTCCTCTTTCTTTCGACCCTTCCCAAATAAGCATTCAGGAAGTAATAGACAATAGAGCCGATCGGCAGGCAACTCACTACATCACAGAAGCTGCTGAAAACATAGTTAAAATGGAGGAAAAGCATCAATGGCCAAAGCTTGATTTTCTCGGTGAAGCAGGTATTGCAGGTAGTACAGTTTTTGACGGCTCCAGTAATGGACTTGTTGGGACCGCCGGGATATTCCTCAATATTCCGATTTATACAGGAAATCTTATAACAGGAAAAATAGCAGAAGCACGCGCCAATAAAACTCGAGCAGAGTATCAAGAAGATCAATTAATTATCGATGTTAAAAATCAAGTTCAAGGATCACTATATCAATATACTTTGTCACAAAAAGCTCTTGCAGCAAGCCAAAAAAGTATTGAATTGGCAACTGATGAACTCAGGCTCGCTAATCAACGTTTTGAATTAGGAGCAGGTGGAAACTTTGATGTTATTGCCTCACAAATGAATTTTGCTCAAGCTCAAGATGATTTAACAGAAGCTTGGTTTAATTATCACCAAGCTACTCTTCAGTTCTTAAAAGTAACCAACAAACTTCGAACATACGCAGAGTCTCTACAGAGGTAAAGATGGGAAATGATTTTAAAATCAGGATTATACCTATTGAGAGCACTCAAAATAAAAATACAACTACAAAGCAAGATCCTAATACAATTTACTCTATTTTAATTTCATTTAGTAAAAAAATCTATTTACTTTTTTTTGCATTATGCGCTGTTTTTATTGTATTATTCTTTCGTCATAAATCTGAGTTTACTGAAACAGCATCATTAGATACCCAACTTGATTCAGTTTCTTCAAGAATCATGGGTTATGTGAAGTCAGTTCATATTAATGAAGGGGATCATGTAAAGGAAGGAGATGTTATTGCTTCTTTGGATTTGAGCGATTTCATTGTAGAAAAAAAGATAAAAGCTGTAAAACTTGAAAAGGCCAAACACGATCTAAATAGAGCCAAACAACTAGCGAAACAATCTGGTATCTCAAAAGCTGATCTAGAATCTGCTCAAATTAATTTCTCTGCAAATCAGGCTGATTTAGAAGCAACAGAATTAAAACTTAAATATTCTCAGATTCTGGCTCCAATCACTGGAACAATCGCTCGACGATCGATTCAAGTTGGTCAATTTATTCAACCTGGACAAATTCTATTTATTATTGTTCCAGAGAATAAACTATGGGTTACTGCCCTATTTAAGGAATCTCAGATCATCAAAATTTACCCTGGCCAACGAGCAATTATTTCAGTAGATGCTGTTCCAAATCTACTAATCATCGGCACTGTAAGAGAGATTATGCCAGCAAGTCTCTCTAAATTAAGTCTCATACCTGCTGATAACTCCACAGGACATTTCTCTAAAGTAATTCAACGCTTTGCCGTCATCATTGACCTCAAGCAGCCACCACCAGTTCTCCGCCCTGGAATGTCTGCTTCAGTGGAAGTGACACTTGACCCTACATAACTTCGTTCGAAATTTTCTAGTTCGAATTAATTCTCCTCCTCTTCCTGAGACTATTGAGTGGGACATGTCTCAGAAAGACTGGCTAGCACTATTTGCAGCTGCTTTGGCTGCTTTTGTAGCGTTGATGGATATTCAGATTATAAATTCCTCACTACAAATTATCGAATCAAGCTTGGGCATTGAATTTACCGAAGGAGGGTGGATATCAACCGCATACTTGATTGCAGAAGTTGTTATGATCCCACTAACTTCAGTGCTAATAGATAGCCTAGGACTAAAAACCTACCTGATTTTGGGTTCAACTTTTTTTGCATTCAGCAGTGTATTATGTGCACTCTCATGGAATCTAACATCAATAGCAATATTTCGCTTTCTTCAAGGACTCAGCGGAGGAACTCTCATTCCTGTCATCTTCCAGATGATCCTGATCTATATGCCAAAACATCGTAGAAATGTTGGCCTCTCCATTTTTGGCCTTGTCGCAACCATGGCTCCAACCATTGGTCCATTAGTTGGCGGCTATATTTCGATGCATTACGGTTGGAGATGGATATTTCTTGCCAATATTTTTATCTGCAGCTTTGTTATCCTAATAGTGACCTTCTCATTCCAAAATACGCCTAAAAGTTTCCGAATTCTACGTAATGCCGACTGGATTGGAGCTGCCCTGATATGCTCCGCTCTTGCTAGTCTCACGTTTATATTAGAAGAAGGAAGTAATCGAGATTGGTCTGATGACCCTATTACAGTAAGTTGCATGCTCGTCACCGCAAGTTGCCTTCCCCTATTTATATTCTGGGAGCTAAGAAAAAAAAGTAATCCTCTCCTCGAACTTAGTCTCTTTTACAACAGAGAGTTTGCTATATGTGCAGCCATAACGTTTATAGCAGCCCAGTGCCTATATGGAGGAATGTATGCACTTTCAATCTATTTAGGCACCATTCACAACTATTCTTCCCTCGAAATAGGATCTATCCTTGCTTGGGCTGGAATCCCTCAACTTTTATTAATTCCATTTTTACCTCTCCTTATGAGACAATTTGATTCGCGAGCCCTGGCTTTCATTGGTTTACTTCTATTCGCGTGGAGCAATTGGTCAAACACATGTATTAATAACAATTACGGGGGCCCTGAGTTTCGCTGGACTCTCATTCAACGAGCAATTTCTCAACCGCTATTTACTATTTCACTCTCAGCTCTTGCAGTAAGCAACATTATGCCATCACTAGCTGGTGCAGCATCTTTATCAATTAACATGATTCGAAATATTGGAGGCTCAGTAGGAATAGCGTTAGTCAGTTACATCCTAAATATGAACTCATTATCCTACTCAAAAATATTAGCATCTGGAGTAAACCCAATTTTACCAAACATGCCAGACCGTATTAATATCATGAAAAGTATACTATTTATAAATAATATAGACCCTAACCTTTCAGAGGTTATATCATTACGTACCTTATATTTACAGGTTCTTCGTGAGTCATACTTCCATTGCTTTAATAAAATTTTTGAAATTCTAGCTGTCGAGCTTATAATAGCTGGTATAATGGTACTCTTTATTCCAAGACCTGAAGCAAAATTCCATAAACCTAACAATAAACTTCATATATAATATTTAGTCATTGGGCTTATTCGAGATACTGCCAAATCACACTGAGCTTGGAATATAACTTAAATTCTCTGAATCTGTGACCAAACCTATCATTTGCTCCAAACATTCAGGCTTACAGTAGCTGATCTCTATTCCAATCCCTGCTAGCTTTGCTTCAACCTTATTCAACCTTCTCCAAACTACCTTACCCCCGCCTTCAAGAATTACAAATTCAGGCTTCTTAATTTCCAGTCGAAACAATAATTGCTGACCTTCTTCTGGAACTAATTCCGGAGTATGAAGAAAAAAACCGCCCCATCCAAAAATAAGCTTTCCTTCACTTCGAGTTCGGTCTAAGTCATCAATTTCTATATTAATTTTAATTACCTCTGTTTGACAGAGTGTGTCATTCGACCATCTATCTATAAGTGGCGTTAAGGCGTTTTGTACTGTATTAATAAGATCATTTCTTCCAAATGGTTTGCTTATCATTTTGCATGCTCCAGATGCGAACGCCTGCTCGTGAGTCATACCATAATGCCCAGTCATAACGATAATAGCAGGAATAGGTCCCTTAAACTTTCTACGAATTTCTTCTATCAACCGAGCTCCACCCATTTCAGGCATTCTAAGATCTGTAATAATAAGATCAACAGGAATCTTAGATACAATATCAAGACCTTCTAAACCATTATCCGCTGTAAAAACATGATACCCTCTTGATTTTAGATCAAATTCAATAATTTCTCTAATTGCAGCTTCATCATCAATCACAAGAATATTAAAGTTTGGTTTAAACTTTAGTTTTTCCATATAATTTCTCACTATCGGTATAAATATATAATTTCCTAATTTTCAATTACAGATTATTTATCTCCGTGATACCTTTATAAAATGTGAAGATTGTATATTTTGTATTTATTATAATACTCTATTTTAGCGCACAAATTACTATTGCTAGTAGCTATTCTTTATGGAATGGTTCAGTTCAAGGGAACATTAAGAATATTGGTATGTCTGGAGCAATGGCAGGTTTAGCAAATAACTACTCAGGTGCTATTGACAATCCAGCTGGTCCTGCACTTACTTTACCAGCTTTTGTTACACAAGTCAGCAAATCTACGGTATCTGATCTTGATCAAATGAATGCAGGTAATCAAATGTCTAGCTATTCACTTGGAATTGCTGTTCCCACAGAAACTTCAGCGATAACATTTTCTTATTCTAATCCATTTTTCTCGATTAGCCCCAATGGAGAGAATATCAAGCTAAGTGAATATCTCTTTACTTTTTCTAAGCTGATTTTCGAAAATAAGTTATCCATTGGTATCGGGCTTGCTTTAGATTAAGTACAACTAAGTCAGCAAAATATCTTATCAGGTCGTCCCATCATAGGCACCCTCTATCGATTTCCAAAACGAATTCTCTTTGGAGCCTCGTATACACCTACTTGGACCTTTGGCCCAGATAGCCAGGCAAGGTTATTTTCTCTTCCACAGCAGATTGAACTTGGAACCTCTTGGATTCCAAATAATTTTTTTACAGGTTCTTTGAGTCTTCAGATTATTACTGCACAAGATAATACTTACAGTTTTCACATCCCTTCTCTAGTTATAGGTACATACCCAATTTATCAATTTCATTTAGGATTTGCATATGAAGTATTATCATTTAGAGCATTGCGCTCAGAAATCTATATGGGTACTTACTCACAGGACATGGGTTTTTATAACTCAACACGTCTCCACTTTACTGCAGGAATTGAGCTCCGATCTTGGATTTTTCGACTGGCAACAGGAATAGATACTGCGAACGGATATCAAAACTGGGCTATTTCTGCTGGCCTTTCAGTAGGACTCCTACTTCAAAAAATACATCTCCTTCCTCCAAAATCACAAGCTCCACCCACTGGGGTACTACCAATGCCGCTAGAGGTTAGCGATGACTGGCTGCCTACTCAACTTCAAGATACCCCAGAAGATGCATTTCAGGTTATCACTCCTGAGTTCAGTGACATTAAAAATAGTATCAAACACTTAAATAAAAACATTGGAAACTCTAACATTATTTTTGATGGTTTGACGGACCTTACAACCGAGTAGTTTTTTTACTTATAAAATCAATAGCTTTATTACATTCCTCTGCCACATCAAGAAAATCGTCTTTAGGTCTCAAGTGAATTCGTGCAGAAACATCCCCCTTTTGAATTTGTAGAAAAACTTGCCTAAAGCGATAAAGTGGACCAGCAGTTCGGTGTGAAATAATTATTCCTAAAAGTGCGGTCGAAGCTAGAAAAACAATAGAGAACATACTAAGATACCCTAAAATCATATGCAACTCATGATAGAGCTGTAATTTGACATTATCTTCCATTGGACTCATGTCTACTAATAATTTATAGTTTTCCTTTGTAAAATAATAAAACACAAGTGTATCAACCAATATAAGAACTAACCCTATCAGAGTTGTCCAAAGAACGTACCTTAACTGATACTTTGGATTAATTAGAAAGTTTCTTACTTTTCTTCTGGGATCTATACCATACACAGTTTAGCTCTTTTCGCAGGTTAAACACTTTTTTTCTTTTTTAATATTTTCAAAATTCCTAATTTTTTCTTCAGCTTCTGAGATTCGCTTCTCAGCTATTCGAATATTTGAATTTGCTTTAATCCGTAAGGAATCCTGAGAAGAGTCAAGCTTTAATAAAAACTCCTGATTCGTTGCCTTTATGCCCATTAGCCGATGCACATTTTTTTCTAATTTATCACGCTGTTCTCTAAGATTATCACAATCGGGTGAACAGGTTTCAGCTGCAACGCTAATTTGGAAACACAGAACCAATCCGAAATAGAAAGTAAACCTAATAATAGACCTATAAATCATTGAATTTTTGTTCAATTTTCCTTTTCATTACTTGATTCTACAGCACCGCTAAATGAACTTGCAAAAGTTATACAGTTCCTCCCTTTATTTTTCGATACATATGAAGCATGATCAGCAGCTCGCAGTACCTCTTCAGCTGTTATTCCATCTTCAGGAAAGCAGGAAATTCCTATACTGACACTTACCTTTCCGAGCGGTTGGTGATCTGCAAACGGAAATGGGTACGATTCAATACGTGATCGAAGTCTTTCAGCCAACACATAACACTTGAATCCTACTGTTTCAGGACAAATAACAACAAACTCTTCTCCGCCATAACGCGCTGCAATATCAGTATTTCTGCATGTGTCTTGAATAATGTGAGCAAGTTTCTGAAGCAGAACATCGCCTGCTTGATGCCCATTTCGATCATTGTAATGCTTAAAATGATCGAGATCACAAAATATAATTGCGTATACAAGCCTATACCTTTGTGACCTGGCATGTTCCTGTAATAATCTATCTCGAAAACATCGAAAATTGAATAACTTTGTCATTTCATCTGTAACTGAAAGCATTTCAAGCTTTCTATTCATTTCAGCAATTTTAATTAACTGATTAACCGACTTTTGTTTTGCCTCATGTTCCTCTGTTATATCTTTAGCTATAAACTGAAGAACTTCTTTATTATTAGATAACTTAAGTGTACAAATAACTACTTTTACAATCAAAAATTGGTTACGATTTGTTTCAAATCTACTATTAACTTCGATTGTTTGACCGCTATTTTGTGCTCCATAAAGAGCCCTTTCAATACTTTTTCTCTCATGCTCATTTACCCAACAAAAAATAGATTGACCTAATATTTTCTTTAAAGTTGACTCAAAAAGACGCAGTGCTGCTGGATTTGCATCTAAAACAAGAAAAGTGCTAAAATCTAAAAGAAAAGTGGGGTCCATTAATTTTTCAAAAAGATCTGAATATTTAGCAAACCTTGAAGGCAAAGTTCGTTTAACAGTTTTACTCACTATCTCATGTTATAATAATTTATACAAAAATACTCATATTTTTATTAGCACTAAATAATGTAAAATTATTTAGATTTATACCTTTAACGTCCTGCATTATGTAGTCTAATTTAATTAGCTATTTTAAATAAATATATTACTAGACATATCCTGTACTAAATAATGTTTCCATTTCTTGAATTACTATTTTTCCGTCTTTACTAGAAGCAACAGCTATAAAAATTGTGTCATCGCCTGCAATCGTGCCAAGAATCCCCCCTGGTCGTATTTGATCTAAATGTCGTGCCACTAATGAGGCTGAACCAGGAAAGGTGTGAATAACAATCAGCGGTCCATTTGTCTCTATATCAAGCACTAGATCAGATAAGGATGCTGTTTTAGAGGGAGGTGGCCCTTCTTCAGATAGCCTATAAACTGTTTGCCCATTAGAATCGATAGCTTTAATAGTTCCTAATTTACGTAAATCTCTTGAAATAGTAGATTGAGTCACACTAAAACCATTTACCTCTAATTGGTAACGCAGGGCGTCTTGTGTACTTGCTCTGCTTTGATTTAATAACTTTTTTAATGCTTCCAAACGCCTTTTTGTTTCATTCATAATAGAGTAGATGCTTTTTAAGTCGAATATGTTTATTAGGATTTAATTTCATTTTGTAATTTTAACTTATCGATATCAAGTCGTTGTGACTTCATATCATCAATAATATTGTCTTTAATCATAGAAATATAGCTATCGCTATTTTTTTCTAATTTCATAAGTGTACCAAATTTCTTTCTAATTCGCTGTTCGTATTCTTGAAGCTGCTTGTCTGAAAGCACGTTATAATAAGCTTCAGCTATATCTTTGAAATTTTGCTCAATTCTTAAATCTTCATGTTGCCGAGTTTGTAGTAATTTCTCTTTTTGCTCATTACGAAGTAATTCAATAGCAACAAGATCTACTGGACGAAATCCAATAGGTATATCGATTACATCACGTTTAATTGCATAGGCAATCAAAGCCGACGGATCTTTTGCCTTGCTCTGATAACCTCCTTTTAACATCTGATACATAAGTACTGAAAGTACGTGATAAACCCAAGAGTATTTTCTTTTTTTAAACTCAATTATACGTGGATATTTTTTTAATAGATTAAAAATATCCTCATCTGATACCATGAATACAGACTGGATATTCTTTCCATAGATCTGCTCAATAAAACTTAGGAACCTAGTAAAAGATTCAATTCCAATTAAATGCTCATCTTGATTCAAAGGAATGAGTCTGAGAAAATGTTTTCCATTTGATCGAAGGATTTCTGAATGAAAAAGTTTCTTTACCTTAAGCTCCTCCAGAGTAGGTTTCAATCTCTCAATAATTTGGCTAGGATAAAGATTTCCACTCATAGGAAGCTTTTGGGCAAGTTCTTCGAGCTGAAATTCAAAGCTGCCAGATTGTTGATTTATTGTTTTTTGATAGGTAATTAGGTTAGCTAAACGTTTTGAAAAACCATGATCTAGCTGAAGGTACATATCTCTCTTTATTCGAGCAGAATAGTTTCTTTTTAAATTCTCTAAAACAGGTTCAGATAAGACAGCAAATGATAAGTCTTCTTTGCAGGTAACATTTTTAGAAGACCTTTCAATTTGAACACGGTCAACAAAACCCACTGATAAATCAACATACTTAGCTTTTTGGGCACTGTAGAATGCGCTTTTCGATTCTATAGTTGTCCGTTTTAATCGAAGAAGAGATTCTCGAATTCGTTTATAATTTTTTCCTCCATCAGTAATTTTAAGCTTTTTACAAATGTCACTTTGCCGAAAGTAAACTCTGCCATGATCGGGTCTCCCCTGTTCATCCCATAAATCCATCAATACTATCCAAACATCGTGATCAAATGCATTAGGAAGATGATCCTTGGAAGTTGAACCATCTTTTTCTTTATCTGCAACAGCGATTGTAACTGTTCGTACGACATTGCCAACTCCAATGCGCTCGGTGAATCGATAGACAACTGAGTTTTTAAGACCGCCCTTTCGATTTTTATCAAAACTGAACAGTGGAACATTGAGAAAATTAGCTTCTACAATAAAATCAGGGCGGTCCAGATCGAATTCAATTTGTTGTCCTGTAACTGAGTCGTCGTCATGATATAGATCGGTACTCACGTGGGGGCTCCTTTTTTAGATTTAGACCGGTAGGTATGTAGTAGTAAATATATAAATTAATAAAATACATACATACCCCACAGGTTTTTGTGGATAAGTCTGCAACATCCTGAAATATAAAGAATTACAGTTCTGTGTAGGTACGGCAAAACTTCTGTGCTTGTACGGTGAAATTCTGTGTGAGTACGGTTAACTTCTGTGCTTGTACGGTGAAATTCTGTGTGAGTACGGTTAACTTCTGTGCTTGTACGGTGAAATTTCTGTGTGAGTACGGTTAAGCTATTAGAAAAAAGCTGAGGTATATTAAGATAATCGTATTGTTGGCGTTGATATTGATATTTTTTCAACATTTCTTGTTATAGGTTCTCATAACTTAATGGAAATGCACATGAATTTTAAGAGGTCCCTAACATCCCTCTTAAGAATATTAGAAATGTATGAGATTGTTGCACTGGTGCGGATCTAAGTATGAAAATGGACCGTACAAGCACAGAAGTGCTAAAACTCACGGGAAGGAAGTGTAAATATTAGAAGTTGTTTAAAACTATTATAAAAACAAATAGTTGAAGAATCTAGGAATCTCTTCTGTGTTTGTACGGTGGTGATTAGATGTGTAGCTGGATTAAATGCTTTGTAATGGACTTCTGTGCTTGTACGGTTTGGATTTAGGGAAAAATGGCGCTGAAAGACTATGATTTTTGTAAAAGTGACAAATATAGATTTAAAAAAGTTATAATATCATATAGTTAAAATGATTCTTTCGTGTTTGTACGGAGAGTTGTATTTTTGATTTATGGTGTTTTTTATATCCAGATAGGGTAAATCAGGCTGAAAATATGGGAAAAGCCGTACCTGCACAGAAGTTCGAGTGTAACTTGTAAAAATTTACCTAGGCTACCGTACTCACACAGAAATTATTTGTTTGAGCCATTTCGTCTTTGGAATTCAATTTCATTTTTTTCACACCAATCAGCAATAGCATCGTTGATAGCTTCTTTTACTTTCTTGTATCCAAGTACTGGATACATTTTATGGAATTTTTGATGGAGTTCCAGATCAATTTCATAAGAATGTTTGACATATACCTTTTTAGGTCCTGCTAATTCAATCCCATTCTGAGAAAGCTGGGCTATGAGGTTCCGTAAATCGTCCGAAGCATTTAATTCATCTAAGGCTTTTTTGACTTCTGGCTTTAGAAGCGTTCGGTTAACGGAAGGTGTAGGAATTTGGTTTAAAGAAGGTGAGGTTTTTGTTTTAGCTGTAATTATTTTTGTTTCAGGTGTGGTTAGGGGATCTGAGGTTGAAATTTTGGTGGATGGGGTATTTATATCTGTGGATGTTTGTAAATTTGTACGTGTTAGCTTTGTTGAAGGTCGGAGTGGATTGTTTAATTGATGGTCCATGAACTTACCTCCTCGGCAAGGGAGCGATAGTCGTCTGCTGCTTTTGATTTTGGGTCAAAGGTAATTACATCTTTTCCTGTGCCAGGCGCATTTGCAATGGATGTCGCCATTCGGACGCTGGTTTTGCAGACTAATTGGTCCCAATGGGCTTCTTCTAGAAAGGATTTATATATCTGATAGTTCTTAGAAGCTGTGATGACTTGATTAAATAGAATCCCTTTCACGTTAAGGTCAGGGTTAATCGATTTCATTTTTTCAATATCCGACTTAAAAGTGACCATAGCTGAGAAATCAGTGTCAGTAGGTCGGACAGGAATTAAAACTTGGTGGGCTGCAGCTAGAGTGGCACTCATGAATATATCAGTTGAGCCAGGAGGGTCAAGTAAAACATAGGTGAAATCAAGAACGCTTAACTGTGCAATTCGGCGTTTTAGGCGGAGTAAATTATCTAGACTATGTTCTAACGTACCTTCAAGCCCCCCTAAACCTTTAGTTGTCGGAATAAGGAAGAGCTTTTCACAAATTTGCACGGGTGCTTGGGTAACGTTAATTTTATCGGTAGCTAATATGTCATCAGTATAAATTTGATGGGAAGGGAGTGTTACCTTGAAGCATTCAGTTAAGCTTGCTTGTGGGTCCATATCCCAAAGTAAGACTTTTTCTCCCCTTCTTGCGAGTTCAGCTCCCAAATTAAAGACTGTTGCAGTTTTTCCTGACCCGCCTTTTGAGTTTGCGATTGCAATGACTCTCATAAGGATCTCCCATCATTTAATACTATCTTTGAAGATAATTTTGTCGATAACTTTTCTTTCATTAATGAGAAGTTTCTCATCCTTCAGACTCTTGTTTTTCATAGCTTATTTGAGATTCTTAGTAAATATCATAAGAAAGACATAGAAGAAATGAAAGAGAATCATAAGAATAAAGAAATAGATGTGAATCATGATAAGAGTGGCATGAAAGTAATGATTATCATGAATAAATTCACGGGACTAGGTGTGAAAAAAAGTGTGAAACATATCATACTTGCATTCATGATTAGTATCATGAATAGTTATTTCAATTAGTTAGTAAGTTGATTTGTATTATTTCTCATAATGACCGCTCAGTAAATATGCCTCTTTTTTTTAACAGGTTATCATTCTCTAAATAAGGAGGATCTTGGGATGCTAGTTTACTTTGTAGCATTTAAAGAAGGTGATTCAAGAGTGGAGAATAAATATCCCGCGTGATCTATATAGATCACGCTAATTTTCGCTAACTCTTCAGATGCAAATGGTCGAAATGACCACTGGTTTGATTCAGGTGTTTTACGCTGGCTGGAATCTTGAATTGAAGATTGTCGAGAGAACCGAGGACCGCCCCCCTCGCCACCCAATTCCACAGTCTGTCATTGGTCTCTTAACGACTATTCAGAACCAATCAGGAAAGAAAAGTCGTTTGAATATTTAAACTTAAGAAAAGAGACATAATCACTGAGCACTTAGGGTGACAAAGTCCCTGAGCGCTCACATTGGAGTAATTATAATATAAACTATTGGTTGACAGAAATAATCTGGTAGAATTGGTAGATTTAATATCTCCGGTCTTTCGAAATAAACTGAATTCATGGTATAAGTCATCGAGATTACTATTAAATATATTGTCCATTTCTCAAGGGAGAGCCGTAAGCTGCATATGAAAGCAAAAGGAAAAAAGACCGTGGCATCTTATCCTCTTCAAATTCGAGTGATCAATTCTTACTTGGTAATTGTATCACCAGAATGGAATATTCAGATTTCAGCTGGTTCATTTCTATCAAACCCGCTGGATGAGTCAGCAATTCATGTTGACTCAATTGGTAGGGCGGTTCTTAAAGTACTCATTGAAGTTCAAAGGAAACTAGATGAATATCAGAGCCAAGGTAAGAGCCTTCCTTGCCCTCAAAGGGGTATACCGAGTGAGATCAATTTTCAAAATCGAGGCAATCTAATGACAATCAAAGAAGCAGCTAGTTTTTTAAAAATTTCTCAAGGAACTTTGCGAAGGCTTTCGTCAAAACGTATTTTTAAAGTGAAAAATACTCCTGGTGGACATCGAAGGTATTCGCTACAAGAGCTTGAAAATTTTATTGAACTTCAAAATAATAGAAAAGGAAGCTGAAAATGCATGCATGGCATGATGTGGAGTTAGGGGATCGTGCTCCAGGAATTTTGAGTGTTGTGATTGAAGTCCCAAAGGGATCTAAAACAAAATATGAGTTAGATAAAAAGAGTGGGTTAATTAAGGTTGATCGCATTCTTTATAGTTCCGTACATTATCCAGCAAATTATGGGTTTATTCCAAAAACTTATTGTGAAGACCATGACCCATTGGATGTTTTGGTATTGGGACAGGAGGCGGTAATACCTCTTTCTATTATGATGGCTAAGCCTATTGGCGTAATGAAGATGATTGATCAAGGTGAAGCAGATGATAAAATCATTGCGGTTCATGCCAACGATCCAGAGTATTCTTTTTATAGTTCTATTCACGATCTTCCCCCTCACCGGATGATGGAGGTAAGAAGGTTTTTTGAAGACTATAAAGCCTTAGAAAATAAGGAGGTCAAGGTAGAGAGATTTCTGGATCGAGCAGAAGCTCTCCACGTCATTCAAGAAGCAATCTGTCTGTATGAAGGTAAAAAACTTGAACTGAAAAGAATATAAAGAATCCCGGGTCTTTCAACCCGGGAAAGTAGGTAAAATTTATCTATATCAGCTGCTAGGTGCGACTAACAGATTCCCATTTGGTTTGGGATGCTTTTAAACAAGGATGACTTACAAGTAAGTGCCAGATGACAGCACAAAATCCCTCGGTATGGGGCGTTATTCGTTCAGAAGAGATTACTGGAATTACTACGCATGCGTCAGAAATTTGCTTCGCATAGCCTCCGTCTTTTCCGACAATAGAAAACACTTTTGCTCCAATTTCTTTTGCTAAATCCATGGCACGGACTAAGTTTGTAGAAACATTCTTTTCTCTGTTTCCACCACCAACTGAGAAAACTAGGACTGCGTCATTTGTGCGAATTCGAGATCCTTTAAGCCATTCAGCATAGCATCCTTCCCAGCCCTCATCATTGATTCTGGCAGTGAGTTCAGAGACATTATCTGTAGGAGCATAGGCTTCAAATCCGCAAATCTTTCGAAAATCATTGACCGCGTGGCCAGCATGACCTGCTGAACCTCCAACCCCAAGAATAAAGAGTCTGCCTTTTTTTTCTCTTGTGTCAGCTAAACCTATTGCTAAGTTCTCAATAGCTTGAGTATCTATTTTTCGAATAAGATCTATACTTTCATTCAAATAATTTTGGCTAAAAGTTTCCAAGTGAATTCTCTCCTTTTTTGATGTTAATGTGGCTGCTATAAGCACAAAGTTCTGGCAAATTCTAATAGGTTTTCAATCCATAGAGTCGGTAGCAAAGCCTCATTGTCAAAAACGCGCTGGGCATCCCACTTTCGAGAGCCGATAAATGCAGTTTTAAGAGAGAGAGTCTGCCCAGCTTGAATGTCATGAACTCCGTCGCCAACCATCCAGGTGTTATTACGATCATAACACCTGTTTTGATCTAATGCTTCAAGAAGCATCCCTGTTCTTGGTTTTCGACAGTTGCAAGCATCCTCCTGTTTGTGAAAACAGATATGAGAACTTAAAATTTTTCCACCTGCTTGTTCAGCAAGTTCTACAACTCTTTTGTGAACATTTTCAAGATTTTCTCGAGTGGTCTTACCCTTGGCTGCTGCTGGTTGGTTTGTGACAATTGACAAGCCAAACTGTTTTGATGTCAATAAGGCAAGTGCTTCAGGCACCCAAGAATACACCTTAACCTGAGATGGATGAAGCGGACTATCAATAGTTCCATGCTCTTGGTTAACTACCATTGAGTTAAGAACGCCATCCCGATCCAATAAAATTAAACCAGGTTGAGAACTCAGAGCTGAAACCCCGCTGCGGTGGCATCTTTATAAAACATTTTGACCGTATCTAAAGAGTAATCTTCTAAACTCTTATTCCTTAGATTCACTTTGCTGAGTAGGTCATCGGTTAGTGTAATGATATGACATCCACAACTATCCGCCTGATAAATATTAAGGGCTTCACGAGGGCTTGCCCAAAGAATTTTTGCTGCTCTAAAAGGTAAAAAGGATTGAACAGCATTACTCATGATCCGAATAGGATCAACGCCAGTGTCAGCAATTCGACCTGCAAAAATAGATATAATTGCGTCATCATCTGGTTTTAGGACTTCTCGCAACCCTTTAAGTTGTTCCTCGGTAAAAAGAGCTGTGATGTTAAGTTTCATTTTTAAATCAAAAAGCCTTCGGATTAGTTTTAAAGCTGGCTGACCTTTAGTGTTAGTAATTGGAATTTTAACATTAACATTTTGGCCCCAGGAGTTAATTTCAATAGCTTGACGCTCCATTTCGTCGAATTCATCAGAAAATACCTCAAATGAAATAGGCATTGTTTTGATTGTTTTTAGAATATCCTTAGCAAAGGCGGAGTAGTCGCGAATACCTGCTTTTGCCATTAAAGTAGGGTTAGTTGTAAATCCCTGAACCAGACCTTCTTGATAGCGCTTGAGCATTTGATCTCGATTGGCCCCATCTGCATAAAGTGCAATCCTAAATGGATTCAATTGGTTTTTCATAGCAAGGAAGGTCCTTTCCGTTTTGAAGCGAGTTCATTATTTTAATCACTACTGTACAGGTTTGCAGAGTTTTTTGTATTTTTTCAAGTGGGAAATTTCAAGCTAAATATATTCATTAATAGAAGGTGCGGTATGAGTGGTTTTCATGTATAGCTCTGTGCTTAATGCTAATAAGGGATATTGAATGCGACGTGTAGCAATTCTGCTATTTTTCTTTCTTTCATGGTGTCTTCTATCGGCAACTTATTTTCTGGGATGTTCTCCTTTATTAAAAAAAGGAGGCTTATCTCAGAAGAAACAAGGGAAATATTCTAACTTAGGAACTCCTGGTGTTTTTCATCACTTAAATCTGAAATTTCGACTTATTTTATTAGAATCTCGAATTCGTATTGGTCGAGAAGCTTCTTTTCGCCTTACTTTTTGGAAAGAGGATGAAGCAGGGGTGGAAGGACCTCTGGTTGATCCAGGGATGGCTTTAAGTATCTGGTTTTGGATGAGAATGCCTGGAGGTGATGATCATCCTCCTAGCAGGGCAGGGAGTCTCTTGCCCACCAGAAATGAGCAAAGTGAGGTTGTAATTGGATCCTTTGATTTTACAGATGTAGTTTTCAATATGTCTGGAGAGTGGGATGTTCATATCCAACTAAAGCGAACTGATGGTACAGTGTATGATGAAGTTCAAACGATTTGGATTTAGAGATCTTTTAATAATTGTCCTTTTGGCTGCAGTTTTAGAGGGTCGCCAAAAGTTAGCATTTTCAGCTCCTTGCTGTTCTAGAAATTCAGCTGTTCCAATCTTAATTTCAGGGGATGATGAGGCACAGGTTAATTTTGGTAGTTCAATCGCTGGAGTAGTTGGGCAAGTTTTCGATGATGGGGTGCCTATTTTTGGTTCGTCTTTAACTTCAGAATATGTTCGGGCAATGAGGTTAGAAGGCGCACTTCTTGTTTCGGATAGGCTCCAGCTGGGAGTAGGGGTACCTCTAGTGCATTATAGCTATACTGTGATTGGGGAGACAGAAGCTTCTACAAGAATGGGAGATATCAGGTTAAGTTTAGGCTATGAGTTTATGCCACTTTGGTCTTATTCCCGCTGGAAGCCTCAGGGGTTTTTATTCTCAGTTGTTACTTTGCCTACTGGACGGTCGCGTTATGAGTCGCAGACCCTTTTATCTACAGATGTGACTGGTAACGGATTTTTTTCAACTTCTTTTGGTGCTCTTCTTTTAAAAAGATGGACTCTTTGGGATGTTTTTTTTGTTCCTGAAGTTCATTATGGGTTTCCTAGAATTTTTCAAACAACAGGGAATTCTATCATTGTTCAACCCGGCTTTGGAGGAAGTTTGGGCTTTGGTGTTGGTTTTAGTCCAGGTGGTGGGAGTTTTCGATTAGGAGTGAGGCTGCACCCAAGACTGGACCAAGCTCGCTTTGTTCCAACGATGGAGTTAGATGTAAGAGAACAAGGCTGGGTGTCTAATTGCGATACAGGCTTTGATGTTGCCTATATGTTGGGGTCTCATGATACTCTTTCAGTATTTTATACTGACCAAACCTTATTAGGCGAAGCTAGAAATACAGTTCTCAATCGGATGGCTGGCGTAAATTATCAACATCGCTGGGAACGATAAGGATTGTAATTTTACATAGGGATTGCACATGATCCAGGTTGATGGATTCGTATGCCGAGGAAGTCAAATTCATTTGCTTTTTGAATTAGCTCTTTCACTACTCGCATAAGGGGTTGGCCGGCTCGCGAACTCCGTAAAGCAGCCTTTTGCCAGGTGGATGGAATTGGATTATTTTGGCGATGCTTCCATAATTCCTGTTGCTGTTGAAGGGTATTGTCTAGCCATTGATCGCCTATCGATTTTGCAATGCTTCCATTTTTTGGGACCCACATGAAGTCTGGGTGTTGCTGATGGTACCATTCGCCACCTATGATATTCCCTTGAGCATCCAGTTCAAGATCGTAGAGGTAGTTTACGGAGATTAAGCGATCATTACTTTTGTTATCTTTCTTGATTGCAGCAGGTTCTGTCTCAGAAATATAAGTAAATTTCATTCTAATTCCAACGAAGCTAGAAGTACGAGGGTCATTTCTCCATTTTTTGAAAACGTCATCCCTGAATTCTGTCTTGGAAACGATTGCATCTTTCACATTCTTTGTTTCCTGACCTGTTTGAGGGTTGAAATAGGAGTATTCGTATGCGTAAGCAGGCTGATTCCAGACCTCGTAATCATAAGTCGCATCTAAGATGAAGCTGCGTTTGTTGACACCAATCTGGTTTATAACAGCCAAGTGCCAAGTGCCAGGATTAGTATCGAAGCATGTTTGGTCGGTAATTCTGCCATTGTCGTCGGTAGGAGGATTTCTTATTTGGCACCGCTGGCCAACAAACTTAGATCGGGGTGCAGACTTGGCCCACAATAATGCAGCCAAAGCTTTGATATCTGCAGGATAGAAAGTGATTTTAAATCCTTTTACGGCAGTTACTTTAATTGCATGGGATGGGCGGTCTTCCATAATTGCTGCGGCAGCCCATCCATGGCATATGCCCATCCAGGGTTCCACTTTGCCGTATCGTTCGTAATAGGCCTTACCATCATTGAGCGTAGATCGAGTCAAAGTCATGTTATCATCGCCTACAAGCAGGTCATATTTTTCAGCAGGGGAAAGAAAATCAACAGATGAAGAATTAATATCTGTATAATTAGAAATAGTTTTTAAAATAAAAGAGTTATTTGTATGCCAATCCATAGATCTTGGGAACTGACTGTCCAAATATCGCATAGCTAAACCGCCAGCATAAATTGGCCAGTAACTACCTGACCAAGGAGTTTTATGGAGGGTAGCATTTCTCAACCCATGTTTTTCCATGTCTTCCAATTTGGTGAAGACAAGGTTATCGACAAGATAGGCTGGATCGTCATTAGACTGATTAATTGCTGCTCGTCCCGGTCTTGTTTGTTCTCTTGTAGCTTCATTGAAACTATTTTTGATATCAACGAATTCTCGACTATTAATAATTTCTTGTGAGAAATGTGTGAAAACTTGAGAAAGTGCTTCTTCAGATTGAAATTCTATTTCTAGTGGCAATCCAGTGATGGAATCTTGAGCGATGATCCTGTAGTTTTGCAAGTATTTTTGTATATTCTTTTGGTCACTCATGAAAACTTTTGGATTGGCCTTGAACGATTGCAGCTGCTCTAGAAGAGAATAACTCTCTAGCGCAAGTGACCGAGTCGTTATCATCAAAATAATAACAAAAATGATGCAAAAAGAAAAATATCTTGACATCGTGATCAATGCCCCCACAATAGTACAATTTCAAATTTTTTATAATCACTAGTTAACTAGTCGGTTACGTGAGTTATTAGACAGGATGGGATATGTCAATAGAATTAAAACTATTTATTTAGACTACTGTTCTTGTAGCCGTACAAAAAATAAACAGTCATGCCGAAGGCTGTACTTGCTAAATAAGGGATCCAATTCTCATGTAAAAGTTGAATAAACATGAACGAACAAATAAGTGTAGATAAAGAAGCTACAACGTAGACTGCAGGACAACGAAAAGGTCTTTTTTCATGGGGGTTTTTATAGCGCATGACCATGACTGCAATAGAGACAAAAGCGAAAACAGCCAAACCAGACATGCCAGCAAGTTCTCCGAGTGAGCTTACAGAAGTGAACCCTGTAATAGATGCCATAATAATTCCACTTATAATTATACCGAAATAAGGAGTTGAGTATTTCTTATGAATTAGCGTAAATTGAGTAGGCAAAATTCCATCTCGAGCCATGACATATAAAATTCTAGATTGCCCAAAAATTTGAGTTAAAATTACTGTAGTCATCCCGGTAATTGCTCCGGTAGCAACTAATTTCGCACCAAAATTTATCCCATGTGTCCTGAGCGCATAAGCCATGGATTCGGCACTGTTGAGTGTGTAATAAGGAACAATAGCAGTGAGCACTCCGGAAACGACTATATAGAGAATTGCAGAGCCAAGCAAAGAACCAATTATGCCAATAGGTAAATCTCGATTGGGATTTTTACATTCCTCTGCTGCAGTTGCTAGAGTATCAAATCCATTATAAGCCATAAAGACGAGGCCTGCACCGGCTGCTATACCATAAAAACCATTTGGAGCGAAAACAGCCCAGTTTGTCATATTGATATGAGGGAAAGCAGATACTAGAAACCAAAAAATTGCACCAAGTTTGATAAAAACCAAAATTCCATTTAGTCGTGTTGCACCTTTTGTTCCTTTCAATTGAAGTAACGTGAGAAAGACTATAATTAAAACTGCGGGTAAGTTGACTAGTCCTCCTTGCGAAGGGATTTTTGTGAATTTGTCTGGTAAAGAAATTCCTATGTTGTCTAAAATGCCGACAGCATATCCAGACCACCCTGCTGCTACTGTAGCAGCTCCAAAAGTGAAACTCATCAGAACAAACCACCCTACAAGGGCAGCAAACCCTTCTCCTAGCGTAACGTAGATGTAAGTATATCCACTGCCAGAGACGGGCAGCATGGCAGCTAACTCTGCATAGGCAAGTGCCGTAAAAATACAGGCAATCGCACCCATTAGGAACGAAAGTGTGATGGACGGGCCTGCGTATCGGGCTGCTGCAAGTCCAGCGAGTACAAAAATACCTGTACCAATGATGGCTCCTAGTCCAAGTAAAACCAAATCGATAACCCCAATATTTTTTTTGAGTTTTGTTTTCCCAATTTCTTTTTTTACTGCTTCCAGATCCTTGGTTCGGAACACACTCATAACCTTTTAATCCTTATTACCTTTTCTAATTTTGAGAGATACATTACATATCATTATATATGATATATATGTGTTTTTTTTGCTGATGAAATGTATTGCCAGAAAAAAACAGATGTACTTATCTTAGAGAGTTTAAGTGCACTGTGTCTTATGAATTGAAAATTAGAGCACCTAAGGAGTTGAAAACTTTATCTAAAGTAGTTCCTCAATTTCCAGGGAAAAATCAATGGGATCGGTTTGAGGAGCGTAACGCTTAATTACCTTTCCGGACCGATCGACTAAGAACTTAGTAAAGTTCCATTTGATGGCTTCAGTTCCAAAAAGCCCCTTCTCCTCCGATTTGAGGAAACGGTAAAGGGGGTGTGCTTTGGTGCCATTAACAAGAATTTTTGAAAACATCGGAAATGTAACCCGGTAATTTAGGTGACAGAATGCCTTGATTTCCGATTCAGTGTCAGGTTCTTGAGAACCGAACTGGTTACAAGGAAAGCCAAGTACTGAAAATTTGCGATTTTTGTATTTTTGATACAAAGCCTCCAAGCCTGCGTATTGAGAAGTAAATCCACAGCGACTTGCAACATTTACAATGAGCAAAACATGGTTCTGATATTCTTTTAACGAAACTTCGGCTCCATTGATAGTCATAACTTGAAAATCGTAAATTGACATATAGCTAAACAAACCTTTCAGGTCGGCTGATACTAGGAGGGATAAGCAGAGTAGTCAAATGGAAATTCAAGTATGAAAAATAGAATTAAACTTGAATATTTCATGCTAACTCACTTATCATAGTTGGCTATGATTACGGTACTTTAGCTAAAAACATAAAGAATAGACTATTTTACTAAGAGTATAAAATAATGAAGTTTTTTAGTCATCTATAAGTAAGAACAAAAAGAAACCGAGGAAAGTAGTAAAAGTGCATAAGTCAAATTCTTACTGTTTTTTTCTAATGGTACTTATCGCTATTGAAGTAGGGTGTCAATCTTCGAGTTGGAACAAATCGCTACCCTTTTCACAAGATCTAGGGTCTCACCGGGGTTATCGACTTGCAAGAACGATTACTCATTTGCATTCTCCCATCTCCTATGATGCTTGTGATGAGGGAAATCCGAATTGCCTTAATAATTTACGTTCAGCGCTCTGTGATAATCATATAGATTTTGCGTTTCTTACAGATCATCCTAACCGTATGGCTTCAACTGACTTCAGTGACCTTCACTTGTCACTTCCAGGGGATCAAAGCTTATTACTAAATGGGAATGTTATTGGAAACCAGTTTTCTTGTAATGATAGTCAAAAAGTTCAGGTGATGGCAGGATATGAAGATAAACTCATGCCTATTGGAATGACAAAACATCTCGATCCTGATTCAGAAATTCGAAACAGCTTATATGGTCAAAGTACCTCAGATTTAGTAAGTCGTCTTCAAACAGAAACTAATGCGATTGTAATGGTTCCACATACCGAAAGTAGAACTAATGAGCACTTGGCTAATCTGGGTATGAATGTGATTGAAATATATAATCTTCATTCTAATATTAATCCAACTATTAGGACTAATTTTCTAGGTATGGACTATTTTTCTGGTTTGGTAGATTTGTCTGTATACTGGGTTGATCCATATGCTAGACAGCAACCGGATCTCGCTTTTATATCCTTTCTTAAGGTAAGTCCTATCTATGCCAAAAAGTGGGATTATCTTATTTCTAATGGAAAGCAAATTGTTGGTATTGCAGGAAATGATTCCCATCAAAACTTTTTTAGCGGCATTGCGAATGATGGAGACCGTGTTGATTCTCATCGAAGACTTACTCGATGGATAGTGAATTATTTTTTGGTTAACGATATGACTCTATCTGAAGTGAAGGGATCGATCTCAAGTGGAAAGGGTTGGGTAGTTTTTGAAGGATTTGGAACTCCAGTTGGAATAGATTTTTATGCCAAAAATGGCGATTCTACCGCTGAGATTGGTGGGAGCTTGTCTTTTCAAAATGGGAACAGCAAAATTCATGCTGAGATTCCAACTCTTCATAATGAATCTCCGCAGTCAGGGTCGAAACCTTTGGTGATTATCCACCTAAAAAAAGTAGCGCTAGATTCGTCTGGAAATGAAAGTGAGGTTGCAAATTCTGTTGGTACTTCATTAGATTATACGGTAGATGGTGCAGGAGCCTACCGTATTGAAATTGGAATTGTTCCATTACATTTAATCAATTACATTGGCTTCAAGAAACAACTTGTAACGCAAGAGATGCCATGGTTGATCTCAAATCATATTTATATTCAATAAATTCATTACGATTATTATTGATTTTGATATTTTTATCAAAGATAGCATGGGCTGAATCGCTTGTACCTTTCGTGAGCTTGGGCCTACCTGTTCCTGCCTCTCTTGGTGTTGAATATATTGCTAATCCAGAACTAAGTATCTTTCTTGATTTAGGATATTGCCCACTTCCTATTTTGAATTTGTATCAGATTGGGTATAGTGCAGGGCATTTTGAATTGTGGGCAAAGTGGCATCCCTGGTCTGGTTCTTTTTTTGTTGGAAATATAATGGGATATCAAAGCATCCTGGTTCGGAAAGATATTAGTATGGGTTCACTTGCTCCGGATCCAGGACCGGTGGATACTACAGTGAATTTAAATAGCTTTTATTTGGGCTTAGGGTTTGGTTGGATTTGGAAAATAGGTTCACATTTCTATCTTGGGGTTGATATGGGAGTTCAAGTCCCATTTGTTGCAAATGGCGGAGTTGTAATTAATAGCGCATCAGCGGCAAGTCAGGATTTTCAAAGTGCAGCGATGGATGCTGCTGGATATTTTTCTTACTATGTATTGCCTCGGGTTAACCTTTTAAGAATGGGTTGGGAATTTTGATGAACTACTACTCTGATTCAAGTGAATGGAAGTATCTATTTCAAAATGCAATCGATTGGGATGCGATTTTACCTCTTTATGGGAGGGATTCTTTTCCTACTTCAGATGGTTTTCAAGGCAAACAAGACCTTTTGGCTTTTTACGAGGATCTTCTAACCGCGATTGGAAAATGGTCTGGAGAGGTTCTTTCAATGAGAGCTGGGGAGTTAGATCAAGTAGGTGGAGGTAAATTAGTCGATGAGGAAGTTCATATTAGCGATCCTCTACAGAAAACCTATAAAGAAGCAGTTGAAATGGATTTTCATGGAATGACAATGAATTCGCGATACGGAGGAATGGGTGCTCCCGTGTCAGTTGGACTAATTGCATTTGTTCAAATTTGTCGGGCTTGCATTTCCACTAGTGGTCAATTGGCTTTCTTTGGAAATATAGCGGATATGATTGAGCGATTTTGTGACCGAGAAATTCAAGACCAATGGATTTCCCGAATCAGGAAGGGAGAGATTAGCGGAAGCATGTGCCTAACGGAACCTGATTCCGGTTCCGATGTCGGAGCTTTAAGAACAACGGCTGAGAAGCAAGCAGATGGTACTTATCTTCTAAATGGGTCCAAATGTTTTATCACGAATGGTGGGGGCGGTTTGGCATTTATTTTAGCTAGAGTTAGAGGAGCTCCTTCTGGTCTTGACGGTATTTCATTGTTTATTGCTCAAGAGTGGATTGAGTTAAGTGGAAAAAGTGGTGAAATCACAAAAAGGCATAATTACCGTGTTTCAAAAATCGAAGAAAAAATGGGAATGCACGGTTCTATTACTTGTGAAGTAGTTTATGAAAATACGGTAGCTAATTTAGTAGGAAGGGAAAACGAAGGCTTCAAGCTCATGCTTTACCTAATGAATGAAGCCAGGATTTCTGTAGGACTGCAAGGTTTGGGTGGAATCGAAGCTTGTTTATCGGCTGTTCGCAGATATGCGGAATCACGAAAGCAGTTTGGAGACTTATTGGTTGAACTGCCTCTTTATAAAAGGAACTTGCTTGCATGGGAAACTGAACAGGATGCTATTAGGGTTTTAATGGTTGATACTATTAGCTATTTTGACATCTTTCAAAAATTGGACATGAAGAAAAGGTACAGTTGTGACCTTAATAGGCAAGAATCTCAACTATTTGCAAAAGCATCTCGGGTGGTTAGGCGGCGTACTCCGTTGGTAAAATATTACGGTTCAGAAGCATATGCTTCAATTTCACAGAAAGCTGTTCAAGCCTTTGGTGGTTATGGTTATATGCAAGAATACTCAGTTGAAAGGTTTCACCGAGACAGTTTTGGGTCTCTTCTGTATGAGGGGACTTCTCAAATTCAAGCTCTAATGGTTATGAAGGACTTTATTAAAGGTATGATGAAAAATCCGGCTGAGTTTATCAAACTTTTAGCTGCCGACCATCCTTTTGTGGTGCTGATTACTGGGTCTTGCTTTGATCGTAGTGTTGCCAATTTGAGTTTTGAATTTAGGAAAAATGTGGCGATATTAATCATGAGATGCTTCAATTTGAGTCAAATTAACTGTATGTTTAAGCGCGAATACTGGAAAAAGTCTAATAGATTTGAAAAGTTAATGGTTCATGCAGAAACTTTTTGTCAGGCAATGGCTTATCTTGAAGTCCTCAAAATCTTAGCTCAACACGCTACAAGGAATGCATCCCGAGGAGAACTTTTTTATTGTTATAAAAAATTGGTAACTCCTCGGTTGGCAGGTATTTACGCAGATTGGAGAGTATAGGCATCTAAAACTATTCATTGAATGAACGACCAGTAAAGAGACTAGTTTAAGATATTAGATTTGAAGTTATTCTAGACAAAATCATCCTTCATTAAAGAGAGGTCTATGGATCAATGCTTGTGTGATATTTTATTTTTCCATTATCAACTTGCAATATAACGGCAGGTTTCACAGGGTTTCTATTCTGATCTAAAGTAATTTTACCAGTAATGCCTTCAAAATCTCGAATATTCTTCAGCGCAGCTTGAATATTTTTTCTGTCTGGAATTGATGATTTTCTCATAGAATCAGCAAGAACCTGAATTGCGTCATATCCTAAAGCAGCTAAACCATCCGGCGTGTCACCCCATGCTTTTTTGTATTCAGTGATAAAAGTTCGAATTCGCGGATCTTGATTTTCGCTTGAGTAATGAGATGAGTAAAAAGAGCCATTGACTGAGCTACCACCGATTTCAAGAAATTTAGGGGAATCCCAACCATCTCCTCCCAGGAGAAGGGTTGACATGCCGAGATCACGAGCTTGTCTTGCGATCAAAGCGGCTTCGGTGTAATAGCCAGGGACGAAAATGGCTTCTGGACTTTTTGCACGAATTGCAGTCAATTGAGATTTGAAGTCGATGTCTCCAGAACCGTAATTCTGTTCGATGAGAATTTCTCCTCCTCTTTGTTTGAAAGTTTTCTTAAAAAAATCCGATAATCCAATACTATAATCGCTCTTCATGTCTCGCAGAATCGCGATTCGTTTTAACTTCAATCCATTGATGGCAAATTTGGCCATAACGTGTCCTTGGAACGGATCAGTAAAACAAATTCGGAAAATATAGTCTCCAACTTTCGTTACTTGAGGATGAGTGGATGCTGAATGAAGAAGTGGAACTTGATATTTTTGTGCAATAGGAGAAATGGCTAATCCTCTAGAGCTCGGATGCCCCCCGACGAGTGCGACAACATGTGATTGGGTAATAAGCTTTGTAGCTGCTGCCATGGTTTCTTCTGGCTTTCCCTGATCATCAAGAGTCTGAAGTTGTAATTTCTTTCCATTAATCCCGTTTGAAGCATTGATTTGTCGAATAGCGAGTTCTACTCCTCGATGAGTGCTGATTCCAAAACTTGCTTCAGAGCCTGTTAAGGTGCCAACTTCACCTATTTTAATTAGTTCCGATGAATTTTCTATCTTTTGGCAACAATTCAAGCCTAATAGGAGTGCTAAGCTTATAGTGTTCCATTTCGCTAATTTCAATAACTGTTTTAAATACATGACTGATTCCTTAAAAAAATAATAGAGAAACCTATTAGGCTTTCGTGAACTAACTCTTTTTATGATCTGGGGCACACTTATTTAATTGACGAAAAGAACTAATTATTGGCCTAAAGGCCAATAATAATTTTGAAAACAGCAATTTTGAAAACAAAAACCACATTCATTAGTAAAGGAGAGTTTTACTTATTGTTTTAGCAAAAGGCAAGCAAAATTCATTTTTCCAGAATGGATTGTAGACCGACTGACATCCCTTTTTTTGACAAGATTGAACGAAGAGAGAGTTCAATTCCTCCCATATAAGTAGAGCGGTCAATGGCTGTGTGTTTGATCTCCAGTGTTTCTCCTAAGCCGCCAAAAAGGACAATCTGTTGGGCAAGAACTCCATTGAGTCGAATGGAATGGATAGGTACATCTAAGTATTTTCCGCCGCGAGATCCACTGATTTTAACATATTTTGTTTCAGGAATGTTTGAGGGCTGAGTTCTTGATGCATGAATTACTTTTGCAGTTTCAATGGCGGTTCCGGAAGGAGCATCCTGCTTTTGTTCGTGATGAATTTCGATAATTTCTACATTAGGAAGCCATTTTGAGGCAAGCTGGGAAAATTCTAATCCTAAGTTTGCTCCTATGGAAAAATTAGGGATGACCATCACTGGGATTCCAGATCGTTGGCTTGCTAATTCGAGTTCTTTGAGTTCGGAGGATTGTAATCCACTTGTTCCAATGAGGGGAGCTACATGGAGCTCAATTGCACTTAGTGCATTCTTAAATGCTGAGCTAGGTTCTGTGAGGTCTAATAAAATTTTGGCATGGGTGTTTTGTAGAGCATCTTTAAGATTTGAACTTATGATTAATGAAGGCGCACTTTTCCCAAGGAGTTCTTGCAAATTTTTTCCAGCACTCCTGAGTCCAACTGCTGATACCAGCTGTATACCCCTCCAAGAGGGGAGGGCCTTGATAACTTCACGCCCCATTTTTCCGTTAGCTCCCGCAAGACAAAATTGAATTGGTTGATTATTCAGAGTCATATGCTCACCTGTTTCTATTCACAGAATCTGGCTTAGCATATTTCGGATTTAGAGTTAAATTCTTATCACACAAGTCTCACAAAGATGCTTGGTAAGAGAAATAACATCATTGCGTACTTCCTGAATTGAAATACTATTTGTCGGTTTTGATCCTTGCCTTAGAACTTCTGCACATTGAAGTACATTACTAGCTAAGTGGTTTGGTTGATATCCTCCTTCAAGAAAGAGGATGAGTTTTCCATTGCATAGCTTGTCTGCTAATTCTTTGACTTTTTCTGTTAATAAGCCGTATCCTTTTGTAGTGATTCTCATAGATCCTAATGGGTCTTCCTCATGGGCATCAAATCCTGCCGATACTAAAATAAGTTCAGGTTGATAACGGGTTGCTATGGGTTTTACTAAATTATCTATAACAAAAAGATAGTCATTATTAGTGCATGAATGAGGCATCGGAACGTTAATTGTAAAGCCGAGTCCTTTCCCTTCTCCTTGTTCACTTGTAAGTCCAGAGTTTGATGGGAATAAATTTTCCTGATGCAAATCAATAAATAATACTCGATTATCTTTATAAAACGTCTCTTGTGTTCCATTTCCGTGATGAACGTCCCAATCTAAAATCAAAATTCGATTAATGCCAGAAGATATTGCTCGCTTTGCTGCAAGTGCGATATTATTAAAAATGCAGAATCCCATTCCTTGAGATGGGCGTGCGTGATGACCGGGCGGGCGCACTAGTAAAAATCCATTTTTTATTTGTTGAGAGTTTTGCAGATTAATGACACGATCAATCATTTCCAAGCTTAAACCTGCAGCAATGCAGGCGGCTTTTACTGAGTCTTGGGTGAGTGGTGTTTCATGATCGAGGCTCGTTTCTTGTCCATCTAAAGAAAAAACATGGCTGATATACTCCTCGCTATGTACAAGCGAGAGTTCATCTTTTTGAGCTATTCGATTCGAAGTCATTTCAATGGAGTGGCTCAGAAAAGATGATTCAAATTTTGAAAGGATGGCACTAAGGCGCTCTCGATTTTCTGGGTGATTCGAACGGCCATGATTAAGCAAGAACGGGTGAGATAAGAGTAAGGTATTTTCCATAAATGCTTTTGAATTAAAACACACACCATGTTAGCATTTTTACTCATGAAAATTCAAAGTATAGACCTATTCAAAAGTATTGCAATATTAATAAATTATGTTAGCTTGGCTTGATGAGCCGAAAGCATAGCAACTTAGATCTTCGAACGCGAGCTATTCAAGCAATTTCTGATGGGCAATCTATTG
>Ga0302200_10000237_pt1 | contig 58026 bp, 55 predicted proteins | sample II_Bog_N3_1_FD_194585 | JGI IMG/M metagenome (GOLD analysis project Ga0302200, IMG submission 194585) | Peat permafrost microbial communities from Stordalen Mire near Abisko, Sweden - II_Bog_N3_1 | ecosystem: Environmental > Terrestrial > Soil > Wetlands > Peat | place: Sweden: Abisko...
TTTTATTGTACAGCGAAATAGGTAAAATGGCCGACATTATCCGGAACTATGGCTCTAAAATCCAGGATAGATGGCTGGAGTTAACCGGACCGATGGCCTTTTGGCTTTGGAATATTCATTTTCTTTATTAACCAACCAAATCATATCATTTTTTAATAAAAAAAAGCAGAACCTGCAAACACTAACAGTTTGATTAATTGAACTGAGTAGTTTCAACTCTGGAGTAATCCAATAGCAATGACTATTTCTTTGCCAATTTTATTGTCCCATATACATGTTGATTTTCATTAAATATTTTTACCACGATATCATTGAGTTCGTCTTTTTTAACCTCAATTTTATTATATGCATAGTAAGTACTACGAGAAATATTGATAATCTTGCACATTTTGAAAACTGGATATTTATAAGCGTTCGCTCTGATAACTTTTACCTTCGTCCAATTATCAGAGCCGCTTGCTTTAGAATGTCATTTTCCATCAGTAGTTGTTTATTTTGCTTTCTTAAAGTGCTCCTATGTCAAGATTTAGAACAAATTAAAATGAGAAATTCTTCAGCTTATTAATTAGCAAATCGGTATTTGCGTTCGTACTCATTTTGGGATAAATAATTGCAATCGCTGGGACTTCTCACTGTATTGTAAAAGGTTTCAATATATTCGAAAACAAAACGGTACGCATGGGCATAATCACGAATTTTTACACGATGCAAACACCCGCTCTTGAGGAGCGAATGAAAAGATTCAATGCATATGGTTAAATAGACAAAGCCATTGATTGTCCAAATATATGTAATATCTGTACACCAAACGGTATTGGGGTGTTCTGGATTGAAATGTTCATCTAGATATTTTACAATTGCGATGATAGCTCTGAATCTTGAGTGGTCATTGTGAATGGGCTCCCCCATTGCGCTTTGATTCCTATTTCATGCATATATTTGCCAACGGTTCTTGCTGCAATGGTTTCACGTTTTTTACGTAGTTCTTCTGCAATTTTAGGGGCGCCGTAATTTTGCTTGGAGGAATCATAGATGTCTTGAATTTCTGCTTTAATACGTTCAGCACGTTTTGCTGCCTCTGCCGACGTATGATGCTGCCAAGCAAAATAACCAGAACGTGATACGCCGAGTTCAGAAAGCACTTCGGAGACAGAAATTCGGCGATGCTCAAATTCAGCAACTTCTGCCTGTACTTTGACCGCCTGATAAATTGCAGATGTCATTTTCCCAGAATGCTGATAACTCTTTTTAATACATCAAGCGCATCTTTCGTGTCACGAAGTTCCCGCTTCAAGCGTGCAATTTCAGCCTGTTCATCGGAAGCATAGTTACCTGACCCACGAGTGGGAATTGATCCTGTTTCTTTAAATTGTTTCAGCCACATCTGTAAAGTGCTGTACCCGATAGCAAGGTTAGTGGCACAGCCTTTAACACCAAGATCCTTGTTGTGTTATAATATGCAACTGCGTCTTCCTTGAATTTTTGATCATGTTGTTTTTTCATAATGAGATACCTCCGAAGTATTTTCTCTATTGTACTATATTTTTCGAATTTCTCATTTCAAATTAATCTATTTATATTTTAGCAGCAAGGTTCGCCCTTTTCTTTAGCAAGAAGGGAAAGATTCGTAAAATTTAAAGCTTGATTTGACTGTGGTAGTGCTGCCACAGTCTCGCGTCAGAAAAAGAGCGAAGTAAATCAATCACGGTGCTTTTTCCGCCACCATTAGGTCCAATGATAATGGTGATCGGCGACAGATCAATCCAGCGATCAAGATTGGTGCTATGTAAATGACCGAAATATGTTGAGTCCTATGCTTTCTCGAACCAGTTTTATTTTCGGAAGCCATGAAATCTCATTCGATTAATAACTTAAGACATTCCTCCAGCTCCTCCTAAAATCTAAAAGTTTATACTGATAATTAGTATGATTTTACCATTTTTGAAACAATAATCCTAATAAAATACTCTTTAATAAAATCCTTAAGTTTGTTATTTTCATAATAAAAAACAAACCTCCAATATTAGTTTTATTTTACCTAACATTGGAGATTTACAGAATTATTTCAGCACTATCTATTGAATCGATTACAAGTCAATAGCAATACCATAATCATTTGGCAGTTGAAAGTTCCGTTAATGCGTCTACTCTTTCTCTTCCTTCAAGATTTTTCACTTCTTCTAATAATTCTTCAGCAATTTTTTCTCTATCATATTTTAACTTATCAAGCACTGGTTGATGAATAAGCTCAAAGCTTCTAAAAATATCATCCCACGTAAATGCATAAACTTCATAATTGCCAACCTGAGAAACCAATCCTAGCTTTCCTTTTTCTTCAAAGGCTGTATACTGGCTTTTTACATAATCATCTATTTCTTTGCTAACTGCAATAAACTTCCATGTACGATGCTCACTGTTAAATTCTGAATGACGGTGTACATAATCCATATAATCTTCAATTTGTCGATACACTTTTTTTGTGAGCATAACATTGGGTGCTTTTAACTCCACAACAATATTCTCATCCATCATTGCACCAAATTTATTTTCCACCCCCCGTTCTCGACACATAAAAATATCCATTCGTCGCTGATTTTCTAAATCAGGTTTCAAATGAATTGTAGGATCATTTTCACCATAAAGAATATTACTATATCCTGCTAATGCTTTTTCCATTTGCCGGTCTGCACTAGCTAGATTAAACTTTTCGCCAAATAACCAAAAATGTTGTTCAACGATTTTTTGAATATGATCTCTTTCATTGGTATATTTGGGTATATCATATACCATCGTCTTTAAAAGTTCAATTACTTTATATCTTCCTTCTATAAATTTAATAGTATCAATAATATTCTCTAAAGACGTTTTTTTCAACGTTTGCGAAAAGTCATTCCTTTGATCCGGAGAAAGTTCAACAATTTGTTCAATAATATTTAGTACATTTTCACGTTCTTCTGAATCCAAAATCAAATTCAACAATCCCAATAATGATTTTTCTTGATAAGAATTTAATTTATAAAAAATACGCGGTTCAAGTTTATAAATTTCTTGTGTGATTTTTTTTAGGTCTTGCATCCGTATTTGTCCATATCGATCATCCGTGAATTTAGGAAAAGTTTTTTTCACAGTTATCATTTCAACTACTGCAACTTCTGCCTTTTCCGATAAATATTTTCCTATTTGTTTCTCAATAAAATCTTGGATTATCATTTTTAATTTTTTTATTATTTTCTTTTCTTTGGAAGATTCGAATAAATTTATCACTTCGTCATCATTAATTGTTACATCATTTTTATCTTGAAAGAAATCTGATTTAACAAAAACACTATGATTAAACCCTATTGTATTACGATTAAACGAGGTTGTGTCTTTACCTTTAAGTATATCAAAATCATCATAGTAATAACAACAATACTTTTCTTTAATGTGTTCACGCCAAACAATAAGTGTTATTTCAAACTCATTTTCATCTATCATTGTAAGACTTTTACTACTTAAATCCATATTAATATAATTATTATAATCAAGACACTGTCCAGCTAGAGAAATAGACATATTTTTGTTTTTGTATAAATATAAAAGCCATGCAAAATTTTTTAATAAGGAATCCTCTATCGTCTCTAATTGCAAATTAGCACTCGATAAGGTGAAAATATTGTAAAAAGTAACCTTTGTACCAGTTTTAGTTTTAATGGAAATTTCCGGTTCTGAACAATCTGCTGCTTCTTTTTTCTCATTCGACATACGAATTTCGAATTGTTTATACAGATCGCCATCTTTATAAACGGTCTCCCACACAACATTCCCTGCAAAAGCACAAAAAGAAAAACGACCTTTTCCCTTGTTAGCTTTAGACTTCATAAACATTGATAAAGATGTTTTCTTTGACGTCAAAAAAGCGCCAAATGTTTCACTTAACTCATTGTAATTTATTCCAGTTCCATCATCTATTATAGATAACGTATTTATTCCTGATAAACCGTTTAATGTGTATTCTATATTTACATGATTAGCTTGTGCTTCAAATCCATTCCATATATATTCGGCAATAGCTTCCTTATAATCACTGGTTATGCCTGATGTTTCAATACTCTGGTTCTTAACATTCAAAGGTATGATCATGCGATTTCCCCTCTTTACTATTTAAAAACTAATTTAAACTACACTTAATTTACATTTTACATTTTTAAACATTATATCATAAGTTCCATTATTTTAGTTAATACAATATATGCTTATTTATATCATTATTCATACCATATTAAATCCAACATTTTTGTTTTGATAAAAGCTCACCTTCATGGCCATCAAGATCAAAGATTGGTTCTATAAATTGAATCAATCTTTCTATAATAACATTAAACACAGGAAGTTCCATTTGAATTGATGGCTTATAACGCTTCCACTGACTAACCAAGAAAGAATTCACATTGAATGCACAAATTCGCTGAAAGCTATCCAAACTCATATGGATTATCACGATACTGAAGCGTCTACTACCATAAAGCTTCCTGCAATTTTCATCCTTCAAAATCAAACATATTAGACAGGTAATAGATATCAAAAAAATCTTTCATACGACTAGTAGCTTCCATCCGTTTCAAGATTGCGTCAACTTTTTCTTTATAGCGGATAAAGTTATAGTTCCTATCGCTGTCAATGATGCCAACGATGAAAAAGGAGCTACAATAAATATTGCAGTAACCAAAAAAAGCAGCCAATGCCGTACATTTCTGTACCTGCATTGGCTGCTTATATATATTAGGATAATTTACCGTCGGCAAAATGTTGGAAGTTGGATGATTTTCCAGCTAAATAGCATCAACAAACCCTTATTATTTGCGGACTAAGAGGGTAACACTTTCCACATGACTCGTCTGAGCAAACATGTCTACCGGTTGTACTTCTACTGCCTTATAACCAAGTTCATCTAAAATAGCCACGTCGCGAGCGAGGGAGGCTGGGTTACAGGAAACATAAACAATGCGATCTGGATTCATCTGAGCGAAGATTTCCAGTACGTTTTGTTCGCAACCCACACGAGGTGGATCAACTACAATAACGTCTGGCGTTACGCCTCTTTTATGCAGATCAGGCATTAAGACAGTTGCATCACCAACAATGAATTTAACATTGTCAATGTTGTTGTTTTTCGCATTTTTATTCGCATCACGAATTGCCTGCGCAACGATTTCTATACCAATTACTTTTTTCGCATGTTTTGCTAAAAAGAGCGTAATGGTACCTGTACCACAATATGCATCAAGAACGGTTTCCTCACCAGTAAGTTTTGCATATTCTAATGTTTTATTATAAAGAACTTCAGCTTGCTTCGTATTTACCTGGAAAAATGAGCGCGCCGAAATCATGAAATCAAAATCACCGATTTTATCCGTAATGGTGGCTTTGCCCCAAAGTTTTTTCGTCTGTTCGCCCAAAATAACATTGGTATCATTTGGATTGCTGTTTTGCATAACACTTACCAAATTTGGTATGCGTTTTTCCAAAAGTTTAACAAACTGGTCTGCTTTTGGCAATACTTTCGTTGTAATAACGAGTACGACCATAACTTCACCACTGGCAATACCGACTCTGCCGACTACATGGCGCAAAACACCTTTTTGCAACGTTTCATCATAAACACTAATATCAAGTTCTTTTATGATATCCCGAACTACATTAGCAATTTTATTGTTTGCTTCATCTTGGATCAGGCAGTTTTTGGTATCAACAATTGTATGTGAGCCTTGAGCAAAACAACCGACAATAACTTTATCATCTTTTTTTCCAATTGGAAATTGCATTTTATTGCGATAATTCCAAGGATTTTCCGCACCTAAAGTTGGATGGATTAAAATTTCTGACTGCTTACCAATATGTTTCAAAGCGTCTACAACTTGCTGATGTTTTATATCAAGTTGTCCTTGATAATCAATGTGCTGAATCTGACAGCCACCGCATGCATCATAAATCGCACATTTTGCCGCCACACGCTGAGGACTTGCCGTAATTATCTTTTTAATATTCCCTTTGGCATAACTTTTTTTCACTTCAGTAATTACGACTTCTACCGTTTCACCGACCAAAGCATATGGCACAAAAACAGTAAAATCTTCATATTTCCCGACACCTTCACAGCTATGCCCCATACTTACGATATCAATTGTATATTTTTTTCCTCTGTTTACTGGTATTTCTTTTTTCAAAATTTTTACTCCATTCTTGCGCCTTTATAAATATAAAAAGCGCGGCCGTCGCCACGCTTTATTCACGCATCAGGTACGTTCCATATAAATAACGAAACGCTGTCTACTTTTTATTATATCTTGTTTTGGATAGCTTGTAAATGAAGGTTTTCTCTTTTAAATGAATTTAGTTTTATATTGCCTGCCCTATACCATGATTTTTCGAGATAAAGCTGATTCATGCGTACATTTTTGTTTAAAACAATTCTTGAATAAACAAAGCTGTCTTTTCCGGTTCATCGAGCGGTAATGCTTTAATTTTTGTGTCTACGTTCAACCGATCTGTAATAATCGCTGCTAAATCTTCAATTGGCGTAATCAATTGTCTATGGATATCGCTCCGGAAAATTTCTAGTATAGGAAAGACTCCATGTTGTCGACTTTCAATCAAAATCAAATCCACATCATCGATTTTAGCGGCTACTTCTAGCAAACTCTTTTTTTCTTGTGTCATCGCAATAATTGCATATTGGTGCGGTGAAACAATCGCTACCACCTCGGCACTAGCCTGACTGAATTGCCAGGTATCTTTGCCCTCATGATCGAGATCAAAGCCATGTCCATCACTTTTAAGAACAGCCGTGCGCAGTCCCATTTGTTTCAATAGCGGAAGAAGCTTCGTTATAAAAGTGGTTTTACCCGAGCCGGAGGTACCGGCAACAATCGAAACAATCGGTATGCGGCGTTTTCCATTCATGGCTTTGGCTTTAGCAATGACCAGTTCTTCTGGTGTATTCACATTGAAAAAGCTTCGCGAAAAATCATACAGCGGTACCCGTTTCGTTTCGACGTTTTGCAATAACAAATCGATTTTCCGTTCACCTTGTTCGAGGAGTTGAACGATGACTGGAACACAATCCCGATGGTAAATGGCAGCTAAAGGTTGTTGATGCTCTTTTGTAAGCGGCACGATTGCCTGATTTATTCCATTCACATAGGCTGTAAGTCCCTCTACGAATTGAAAATCCAGTAATGGCATATCGCATGAGACCACTACATAATATGGCAACCTGCCGAAACTCAGGCCAGCATGGATTCCGCTCAAAGGTCCACAGTCAGCATAAACATCCTTGGTCAATTTGATAGGCAGCGTCTTATATTGTTCAGCCGCATCATTTGCAACGACAATAATATCCGTAAAACCATAGTCTTTTGCTTTATGAATCATATTTTCTAAAAAAGTTTGACCCTGCCAGTTTAACCAGACTTTATTGCGCCCCATCCGCGAACTTTTGCCACCAGCCAGAATAATAAGCCCCAGCTCCATAAGCAGTCCTCCTTTTAAAATCCGGTTATTGCGCCGACTTTATTTAGGTTCTGGCACATTCACTTGCTTCACCACGCAAAATTTTGAGTCCATGTTCTAGTTCCGGCAAAACAAAACCCAAACATTCTTTGACCGCTTTTGGACTTCCCGGCAAATTTACAAGTAAGGTATTTTGACAAATTCCCGCAACAGCGCGGCTCAGCATCGCCCTTTTTGTTATCTGCAGACTCAAATAACGCATCGCTTCTGGAATACCGGGTACCTGCCGTTCAATGACCGCGAGTGTTGCCTCCGGCGTAACGTCACGCTGCGAAAATCCCGTTCCGCCCGTTGTTAAAATCAAGGCAACATCCTGTTTGATAAGCTCCCACATTTTGTCTGCCAATACATCTTTTTCATCCGGCAAAATGCTCTGACTATGGATTTTGTAGCCAGCCGCCATAAGAATTTCACGGATTATCTGCCCACTGACATCTTCCCGCTCTCCGTTTGCCCCTTTATCACTGGCTGTAATAATAGCCGCTTCAAACATAATAAAACCCTCCTATTCTTCAACGACCTGTAATGTATCGCCAACCGTTATTTCACCTTCATGTAATATTTTTACAAAGATTCCTTCCCTCGGCATAATACAATCGCCCATTACTTTATAGATTTCACAATGTGAATGACATTCTTTACCGATTTGCGTAACTTCCATCTCAACTTCATTGCAGCGCAAGTGTGTGCCAATCGGCAATGTTTTAAAATCGATACCTGCCACAACAAGGTTTTCCCCAAAAGCACCGTGACCGACCTCGGCACCTTTGGCACGAAAATCTTCTATTTTATCAAATGATAATAGACTCACCTGACGATGCCAGTTTCCGGCATGAGCATCCCCTACCAGACCATGATCTACTTTAAAAAAACCGGTACCAATATTTTGTTTTTGTGTACCTTTTTTTTCACTCTTGCATACCGCCATTACATTGCCCATTTTGTATCGCTCCTCTATTTAACCACCAACTTGGAACATATTGCGTTCATCGCGTATTTGTGCAACACTTTCGTCATAAAAATGATGTTCCAGCGGTTTTTTATAAATATTTTTTTTGATGACCTGCTTTACATAAGCATCATCGGCATCACTGCGCAGCATTTGTTTCAAATCAACGCCAACATTATATTGCAGGCATAACTTCATAAATCCATTGGAGGTCAATCGCACCCGATTGCATGCCTCACAAAATTTGTGATGGATCGCGTCAATAAAACCAATTTTCCCGTTAAATTTCGGCAGCGAGAAATAATTTGCCGGGCCATTGCCGAGCGAGCTCTGATAAGGGATCAGTTCGCCATAACGCTTTTGCAAATTTTCCATGATAGCATCACGGTGAATTGCCGTATAACCCGTTATATTGCCAATTGGCATCAATTCAATGAATCGCACGACAAGTGGATACTTTTTAGCCAGTCCGACAATTTCTGCAATTTGATTGCCATTGATTTCAAGAATCGGCACGCAATTAATCTTGATATTCTTATAGCCCAGCTCCATCAAGCGTTCGATGCCAGCTAATACATCCGCTAATTGATCCCGCCGGGTCAATTCTAAAAATTTATCGCGCTGCAATGTATCCAAACTAATATTAATTCCATCAATACCAGTTCGAATTAGCTCTTCTGCCATTTTTGGCAGCAATACACCATTGGTAGTAATCGTCACTTGTTCAATGCCGCTAATTTGTTTAATTTGTTGAATTAAATTACAAATTCCCAAACGCACCAAGGGTTCTCCGCCCGTCAACTTGATTTTCTTTATTCCAAGCTGCGAAAAAATACGACACAAACGAAGGATTTCTTCATAGGAAAGTAAATCTTTACAAGCCATCTGCTCAATACCATCTGCCGGCATGCAGTAACGGCAGCGCAGATTGCAGCGGTCCGTTACGGAAATTCTTATATAATCTATTTTACGTTTATATTGATCTAACATTATTTCACCTCAAACTTACCATCCAGTGTGCTTATAAATTCGGATTTACAAATTCCCCGCTTTTACCACCGGATTTTTGGACTAAACAAATGTCTTGCAACTGCATTGTTTTATCCAACGCCTTGCACATATCATAAATTGTTAGCAGCGTCACATTAACCGCAGTCAGTGCTTCCATCTCTACACCAGTCTGTCCGTTCACTTTAACCGTTGCGCTGGCTTCTATTGCCGACTCTGCTGGCAGCATTTTAAAATCCACCATACATTTTGTAATCAATAGCGGATGACACATTGGAATCAATTCACTCGTGCGTTTTGCCGCCATGATTCCAGCGATGCGGGCAACACCAAGCACATCCCCTTTTTTGACACTGCCCTCACAAATCGCCTTATAAACCGCTTCATTCACCACAATTTTACCTTGTGCGGTTGCAACCCTTGCTGTATTTTGTTTTTCACTGACATCGACCATAATAGCTTTGCCAGCCTGATCGAAATGTGTTAATCCACTCATACTTTTCTATACTCCTTATAATATGATAACATCAACCGACATCCCACTTTTTAAATATGGGGTGCCGCCTGGTATATCAATCATTGCATTACACCCCACCGCCGAAAACAAGGACCCCGATGAATGGTTTTTAGCAGGCAGGCGAACTTCACCGTCTTGATAATGGGCTCTGATAAAGCGTCGTCCCTGGCTTTCTTTTATAAAGTCATCCTGCAAAACAGCCTTTTGTCTTTTGTATTGCATATTCGAATTGCGGCTAATCTTAGCCAGCACTGGTCTAACCAAAAGTTCAAAAGTCGCAAGTGCAGCGAAAGGATTTCCCGACAAAGCGATACATAATGTATTTTGATGCACATACGATAAAATCGGCGTACCCGGTTTCATCGAAACACGCCAAAACAAACGTCTAGCCTGCAGTTTTTGAATAACAGCATGCATGATATCTTTTTTACCGACCGAAACACCGCCTGTTGTCAAAAATAAATCCACAGCTTTGCTATGTTCTTCGATCAAGGCAGCGACCGCTGCCTCATCATCACCAGCAATACCCAATATCAAAGGCTCCAACCCCAGTTCCCGGAGCCTTGCCGATAATATATATAAATTACTATTATAAATTTTCCCTTCAGGTAAAGTCCCACCAACGTCAACTAGTTCATCACCCGTACTGCATAAGGCCACTTTCATTTTTTTATAGATCTTAATCTGTGCATATCCCATGCTGGCTAATGTGCCAATATGAGCTGCACAAAGAACCGTGCCTTTTTTTATGAGACAACTATTTTTCTTAATATCTTCGCCCTTAAAACAATAATTTTCATGACGGGACATATGGGTTGAAACAGATAAAATCCCGTTTTCAACAGTTACATTCTCCTGACGCACCACACAATCACAGCCGAGTGGCATTTTACCACCTGTCATAATATTCACGGCTTGTCCAGACTCTACTTTTCCCGAAAAAGTTTGTCCGGCACAAACTTCGCCAATGATTTTAAAAGTCGCCACTTGACCCGGTAATATCTTATCCGTATCGGCTGCCTGAAAAGTATAACCATCCAGCGGTGACCGATCAAATGGTGGATTGTCCATAGGAGCAAGAATATCTTCGGCACAAACACGCTGCAAAGCATCAAGAAGCGACACCGTTTCTACCGTTTGTATAACTGCTGCTTCTTGCAGCAAAAGATCAATCGCCTGCTCTACTTCTACACCGACCATCCACTACACCCCTTTGCCAAAACTACAAGCCGGATAGGTACAAACATCACATTCTAAACACAAACCGCCATGGCCAAGACCTGTCAGTTCTGATTTTTTAATTTTTTCACCGGCCACAATGCGCGGAAAGACCAGATCAAAAATCGTTATTTTCGCATACATAACGCAGCCCGGCAAGCCCAGTATTGGCACATTTCCATTATAATAGGCTAACAAGAACATCGCCCCTGGCAAAACCGGAACACCATAGGTTACAATCTGAGCGCCCGTATCACGTATGGCTGCCGGTGTCATATCATCCGGATCAACACTCATTCCGCCCGTGCAGATAATCATTTCCATACCTTCGGCAATCAATTCCTTAATCGCCTGCGTAATGTTGACAGATTCATCATTAACAATCCGATGTCCATCCATTTTCAAACCATATTGAACCAGCTTTTGCTCAATAACAGGCGTAAATGTATCTTTGATTCGATGATGAAAAACCTCGTTACCTGTCGTTACAACACCGACTTTCCATTTTTTATAGGGAAGCAGTTGCAAAATCGGTTTATCACCAGCGATTATTTGTGCCTGCTGCATTTTATCTCGATCGATAACTAACGGTATGACTCGAGTGCCCACTAATTTATCCCCTTGTTTCACAGGCGTATTATTATGCCGAGAAGCAATGATAATCTCATCGAGATCGTTGATTTTATTCAAACGCTCCACATCAATCTTCAATATACCATCACAAGCTGCCATGAGCTCAATCTTACCTTCTTTAACTTCCGATGGAATCATATGGTCATTTTGACAAATCTGGCGTAAAATTTCAGCTGCTTCATTTTCATGGAGCATCGTTTCGGTTTTCTCCCATACATAAAGATGGTCTTTACCTAAAGAAAGCAGCACTGGGATATCTGCCTCCTGAACCACATGACCTTTCTTAAAACGTACATCTTTCGTTACACCTTTGATAATCTGGGTAATATCATGGCAAAGTACGTGCCCGCATGCATCTATTGTATTAATGACTTTCATTTTATTCGTCCTCTCATAAACCAGAAATAAACAAAAAGGCTGCTATTCTATACAATTGAGCATAGAAAAACAGCCTTCACGCAGACTCCTGTCACGTAAAATCATCTTTTTTCTCCTTCTCAATTATGGAAGGCAATGAAATTTCTCTCATTACCCCGTGAATAATCCAAAGAATTATTCAGACTCAATATCATAGATCATGCCCTTAGATATTTTCGCACGGAGCATATTCACTTTTTACTATATCGATTTTATCCTAATAGTTTCTATTATAAAGTATAATCACGGCTAATGTCCAGACATCTGATCAATAAATATCTTCATTTTAAAATAGATCTTTTTTTAGAAAACTATTGCTAAATATTTTATTTTCAGCTATCGTAATCCTAGTACATAAAAAAGGAGTTTTGCCAGATGGTTCGTGACATGACAATCGGAAATCCGATTAAATTACTTTTAGCATTTTCCATTCCCTTACTCATCGGAAATGTTTTCCAACAATTATATAATATAGCTGACATCATCATCGTCGGTCGGACAATCGGTGTTGATGCTTTAGCTTCGGTCGGTGCAGCATCACCTATTTTCTTTTTTCTTTTAACATTTAGCAATGGTCTTACTGGCGGTCTCACCGTTATTACAGCCCAAAAATTCGGGGCAAAAGATGAAGCAGGGGTTCGCCGTTCAGTGACTGTATCCATACTTATCAGTTTACTGGCAACAATTGTTGTAACCATTTTCAGTATTCTTTGTTTGAAACCTTTACTTTCTGTAATGAACGTGCCTGCTGTTCTCATTCAGGGCGCTTATGATTATATCAGTATCATAATATACGGCTTGATTTCCATGATGGCTTACAATCTCTTATCGAGTATCATCCGTGCCTTGGGCGATAGCAAAACGCCTCTTTATTTTTTGATTTTTTCAACATTGATCAATATTGTCCTAGCTATACTCTTTATCTGCGTATTTGGCATGGGCATTGCTGGATCGGCTATTGCGGTAATCATTGCTCAAGCTATTTCATCGCTGTGCTGCATTGTTTATCTTATGAAGAAATTTCCGATTTTGCAGTTAAAACGCGAAGACTGGAAAGTTGACTATACCTTTGCTATGCAGCATCTAAGACTTGCACTGCCCATGGCTTTACAGTTTTCCGTTATTGCCATTGGTATTTTTATTATACAAAGTGTCTGCAACAGCTTCGGTCCAAATACAATAGCAGCTTTCACCTCTGCCATCCGAATTGAACAAATTGCTACCCAGCCGATGTTATCATTTGGCATCGCCATGGCAACGTATACAGCCCAAAATTACGGTGCCCGCAAACTGGATCGTATACGGCAAGGAGTTTTAAGCTGCTCTGGTATTTCAATTGCAATTAGCCTTTCCATGGGGTTTATTATCTACAATTTTGGTGAATCACTCATTGCGCTTTTCATCAGTAATGCCAACCCTGAAGTCATATCCATTGCCAAAACCTACCTGATGATTAGTTCCACTTGCTACTTTTTCCTCGGTCAATTATTTATCTTCCGCAATACACTGCAAGGTATGGGTGATGCAAGAATCCCTTTTATTGCCTGTATCATCGAGTTGATTCTTCGCTGTTTTTCTGCACTGTATGTCACTAATATATTTGGATTTTTGGGCATTTGTTATTCCAATCCAATTTCTTGGGCAGGTGCCATGTTACTCGTCACAATCAGTTATTTTTGTAAGATGAAGCAAATGAAACAAAGTACCTACTGGCAGCCCAGCCTGCAAACACATCACGAAGTGTAATCCTTTCATTTTTGGCAAATCATAAATATAAGTATAGCATGAACGGCTGTTTATTCTCTGCGTTTATGATACAATAAAAGAAAGAAAACATGTGTAAATTATAGGAGGATATAATGTTTGGTATTAGCATTCCAGAATTATTAATTATTGCTTTTATCGCCTTGATTGTTTTCGGTCCGGGTAAATTACCAGAGCTTGGCAAAACATTAGGCAGCGGCGTCAACGAATTAAAAAAAGCATTCTCAAAAACAGCTGACTCGAAAGATGACAATAAAAAAGAATGAGCAAAAGGAGCTCTGCAAAAATGCAAAGCTCCTTTTTTTATGTATGTTTCTCTAAGCAAAACAACAAACAAAATTGACCATCCACAGACAATATCACTTATTGAATCTGCTTAAAATCATCCTTTTAATTTTTAACAAACTCAATTTTTTCCAAAAGTTCCGCTGGATGTTCCAAAAGAACTTTTGCGCCATGTTCCTCAAGTTCTTTTTGACCACGAAACCCCCACAAAACACCCACGGGCAGCATATTTGCATTTAAAGCTGTCTCCATATCAATCATGGAATCACCTATGTAGACAATTTCTTCGGGACGAATCTTCATATCCTGTGCTATTTCAAGTACCGCTGTCGGATCCGGTTTGCGAGGAATACCTTCCCGTTCACCAATTAGATAATCAAATGTCTCTTTTTCAAATAAAACTTCAACAATTGTATGTGCCGCTTTATTATGTTTATTTGTACAAATAGCCAATGGTATCGCATCAGCCTTTAATTCTTTGAGCAATTCTAAAATTCCATCATAAGACCTTGTTTTTTCTAAGAAGCGGCTTTCATATATATTTTTATATTTTGCTAAAGCTTCGTCAATAAATTTTTCTGAAACAGCTTTTGGTAAGCAGCGTTTCATAAGCATTCGTGAACCATTTCCTACCATCAATCGATAATCTTCCACGTCATGCGTCGGGTAACCATATTCAGTAAGCATTATATTGGCGCTATCGGCCAGGTCTGCCAGAGAGTCTATTAAAGTCCCATCCAAATCAAAAATAACCGCCTTGTACTGCATAAAACGTACCTCATCTTTCTTCACATACTCGAAAACATTATTATCCATTTCGTCAAATTTATTATGTTTTCCTGCTTTTGCTTTATTTATTTTTATGCAGCTGCTCCAATTCTAATAAATATTTTTTCATGGCTGCCCCACCCGTAGACTCATTTAATCTTCCATTCGCCGCCGTTAAACGATGCGATGGAATATAAAATAATATGGGGTTTTTATTATTGGCCATTGCCACTGCCTGACTGGCATGCGGATTACTGATCATTGCAGCAATTTGTCCATAAGAACGAGTCTCCCCATAAGGTATCATCTTTAAAACCTGCCAGACTTCATTTTGAAAAGCGGTTCCCTGTGGTCTAAGCGGCAATGTAAATAGCTGTCGCCGACCATTTAGATATTCTTGAAGCTGTATAAAAGCTTCACGAATAAGCAATGTTTCGACAATCTCATCCTCATTTTCGATGGTTGCGATTACAAGTCTCATATCGGTAATCGCAGCATATTCTTCAGCGATATAAAAAGTTCCCAGTGTTGTTTGATAAAAAAAACCTTTTTTCATAGTTAGTCACTCCTATAAGTATTAAAATAACGTAAACTAACCCAACTCCATTTGGTTTATCCTTCATCCGAGAAACTTACTCTACAATACATTTTTATTTTTTTATATAAGGTAAAAGAAGCCAGCAACAATCATGCCAATAATCAGACCACCGCCAAGTTCAAACCAGGTATGCCCCATACGTTCTTGCAGGTTTGCTGTTTTATCGAGCTTATTGACCGTAACAGCCTGCCGCCCCACATGGCGCCTAAGCCCCTGTGCATCAATCATGCAAACCATCAAGCAAGCAAGACCGAAAGAAAAAATCGGGGTTAAAAACCCTTGATAAAGCCCCAATGAAAATACGGCTGAGGATAAAATAGAGGTATGCGTACTGGGAAACCCACCGTAGCCGATGATTTCACTGAATTTCAGCTCGCCGCTGCGCAGGTACTGAATACTGAATTTCAAAAACCCGGCTGCCAGCCAAGCAACGAATGGCAGTAAGATAAATTTCAAGATGTATACCTCTTTCTAAACAAATAAGGCTGCATATTGTGCAGCCTTATTTGTTTTTTATGCAATTTCTTATGCGTCTAATTTTCCTTTTAAGAGTTCATTCACAAGACTTGGATTCGCTTTTCCTTTACTTTGTTTCATAACTTGTCCTACTAAAAAACCAATTGATTTTGCATTACCGCTCTTATAATCTTCAACCGGTTTTGGATTTGCTGCGATCACAGCATCCACTATTTCTTCAATCGCTTTTGTATCCGTAATCTGGACAAGTCCTTTTTCTTTAACGATTTTTTCAGGATCATCGCCTGTTTTCCACATTTGTTCAAAAACTGTTTTGGCAATTTTCGAGGAAATCGTTCCCTTGCTAATCAAAGTTACCATTGTTGCAAGATTTTCCGCGGTCACTAAACTTTCCGATATATCCTTGTTTTCCAAATTAAGATGTTTCGAAAGATCTCCCATGATCCAATTGGCAACGAGCTTTGCATCAGCACCATTTCGCACTGCCGCATCAAAATAATCTGCCATTTGACGAGAAGTCGTAAGAACAAGTGCATCATAGGAAGAAAGATCAAATTTTTCCATGAAACGTTCTTTGCGGGCATCAGGAAGTTCTGGTAAACCGCGTCGATATTCTTCAATTTCCTCATCCGTCGTAATAATTGGCAAAAGATCCGGCTCTGGTAAATAACGATAATCTTGGGCTGCTTCTTTGGTACGCATGGACAGTGTAATTCCCTTGGCATCATCCCATGTCCTGGTTTCTTGTATGATGTGACCACCATCATCGAGAATTTCTTCCTGACGTTCAATTTCATATGCTAATGCATTTTCAATCATCTTGAAGGAGTTCAGGTTCTTCATTTCTGCTTTCGTGCCAAGTTCAGTTGCACCAACTTTGCGCAGTGACACATTGACATCCGCACGAAGATTCCCCTCTTCCATTTTACAATTAGAAACATCAAGATACTCCAAAACAGCTTTCACTTTTTCCATATAAGCTCTTGCTTCAGCTGGACTTGATATATCTGGTTCTGAAACAATTTCAATTAAAGGTACCCCTGTACGATTGTAATCAACATTCGATGAGGCAGAATCTTTAATGGTCGTACCGGAATGAACTAGTTTACCAGCATCTTCTTCCATATGAATACGCGTAATGCGAATCCGTTTCACTTTGCCATCCACTTCAATATCAACATAACCAAATTCGGCAATCGGTAAATCAAATTGTGAAGTCTGAAAGTTTTTCGGCAAATCTGGGTAATAGTAATTTTTTCGATCGAATTTACTAAAATTATTGATTTTGCAATTTAAAGCAATACCCGCCTTAATCGCAAATTCGACAACTCTTTTATTTATAACCGGCAATACACCTGGCAGCCCTAGACATACAGGACAGACATTTGTATTTTGTTCAGCACCGAACGTAGTCGCACAGCCGCAGAATATTTTTGTATTTGTTTTTAATTCACTATGGATTTCAAGCCCAATGACTGTTTCGTAACTCATTTTTTGTCCTCCCCAAGTGGTGCAATACTGTTATGAAATTCATTGCTTTGTTCATATGTATAAGCAGCACGGATAATGGTTGCTTCATCAAGCGGTTTACCGATAAGCTGAAGACCGACCGGCATACCTGTATTCGTAAATCCACAAGGGATCGACATGCCAGGCAGCCCTGCCAGATTGAGCGGAATCGTACAAATATCCTGCAAGTACATCTTGAGTGGATCACTATTCATTTCACCAATTTTATAAGCTGGAGTTGGTGCGGTTGGTGCTACAATAAGATCAACTTTTTCAAAAGCTTCGTCAAAATCTTGCTTTACTAAGGTACGAACTTTTAGTGCCTTGACATAATAAGCATCATAATAACCAGCACTCAAGGCATAACTGCCAATCATGATGCGGCGTTTGACTTCTTCACCAAATTTTGCACTGCGCGTTTTATTCATCATATCGACAATATCGATACCTTCAACGCGTTCACCATAGCTTACTCCGTCATAACGGGCTAAATTGGAACTTGCTTCTGCCGGTGCTAATAAATAATACGTTGAAATTGCATAATCAGTATGCGGCATTGATACTTCAACTACTTCAGCGCCAAGGGCTTCAAGCTTTTTAATAGCCGTTCGAATGGCACGTTCAACATCTGCGTCCATCCCTTTTACAAAGTATTCTTTTGGCAGACCAATTTTAAGACCTTTGATGTCCTGAACTAAAGATTTTGTAAAATCTGGCACAGTTGCATTGATTGATGTAGAATCTTTTGCATCATACCCACAAAGAATATTAAGTAAATGAGCACAGTCTGTTACGTCACGTGTCAAAGGACCAATTTGATCCAACGAAGATGCAAAAGCAACTAGTCCATAACGTGATACACGACCATAGGTTGGTTTTATGCCAACTACACCGCAGAAAGAAGCTGGTTGACGTATTGAACCACCGGTATCCGAACCGATCGACCAGATAGCCGTTCCAGCTGCTACCGCTGCTGCCGATCCACCGCTCGAACCGCCAGGAACACAATCAAGATTCCAAGGATTATGCGTTGGAAAATACGCTGAATTTTCGGTTGAACCACCCATGGCAAATTCATCCATATTCGTTTTTCCTAAAATAACTGGATTTTGAGTCTGAAGTTTTTCCACCACCGTTGCATTATAAGGCGGTACAAAATGTTCCAGCATTTTCGAGGCACAAGTTGTTTTCACACCCATTGTACAAATATTATCTTTAATGGCACCCGGAATTCCTTCCAGAAAACCAATCGTTTCGCCTTTAGCAATTTTCGCATCCACAAACAGCGCCTGCTCAAACGCTGTTTTTCGTGTCTGGGTTAAATAAGCTTTAACCTGATCTTCCACTTCATCTATGCGTAAAAAGACATCATTGAGAAGTTCCACTGCTGTAATTTCTTTATTCACAAGCATATCATGTAAAACATGTGCTGGTTTATCAAATAATCTCACGTTTTTTCCTCCTGCTCTTTGCTTAATCTTCCAGAATTTTTGGTACTTTAAAATAACCATCTTCACGCTGCGGTGCATTGGAAAGAGCTAACTCACGATCCAAGGAATGTTTAACCACATCTTCACGAAAAATATTCTGCAAAGGAAGTACATGATCTGTCGGTTTTACGCCATCGGTATTCAAGCTAGTCATCACATCCGCATACTCAAGAAATGCGTTTAAGTGCTTCGTATATTTTTCCATATCTGTTTCTTTGAGTTCAAGACGCGATAATATCGCTACACTTTCAACATCTTTAGCTGTAACTTTCATTATTTCACCATCCATTTATAAAATTAACGAAAAGTTGAAAACTGAAAATTGAAAGTCCAGCAGCGAGATATTCCCCGCGGAAATATTCTGGTACGAACAAAAATCCATACCCAAAAGAACCCCCTCGTCCTCCTGCGCTACCTTACTTTCAATTCTGCTACTTTCCATTTTAACCATTTATATCAATAAATCAAACTAAATATCATTATAGCACGCCAAAGCGAAATGTTCTATTAATTTGAGAATCATTCCACCATCTTCAGCAGTTCTTCTTCTTGCAAAATTGTTATCCCTAAGTCCTGCGCTTTTATCAGCTTGCTGCCAGCAGCTTCACCGGCTAAAACAAAGTCTGTTTTTTTCGAGACACTCCCTGCAACTCTGCCGCCATGCAGATAAATCAATTTGGCAGCTTCGTCACGACTTAAGGTCGGCAGCGTTCCCGTAATAACAAAGGTTTGTCCGGCAAGTCGGTCATCGCCGCCATCATCATGTGATTGCATATTAACGCCATCTGCCGCCAAAGCCTCAATAACTAATTGATTTTCTGCATCCGAAAAATAATCAAAAATAGCTTGTGCACTGACTTCACCAATATCGCGTACTTCTTTAATGGCTTCTATATCAGCCTTCGCTAATAGTTGAATATCCTTGAAATGCCTCATCAATTCACGACCTGCCGCCTTGCCAATATTGGCAATTCCCAACCCCGTCATGAGTCGCTGCGGTTCATTGGTCTTTGACTGTTCAATGATTTCCAGCAATTTATTCGTGTTTTTTTCTTTACCAATAATTCCTTTTTCAATCAACTCATCTTTATGGTCTTTGAGCGTATAAATGTCGGCAACCGTCTTTATATAACCTTGCGCAACAAGTTCTTTGACATAAGCTATACCAAAGCCTTTAATATCCATCGCATTTCGACTGACAAAATTGACAATATGCCGCTGTAACTGTGCTGGACAATTAACCCCAGTACATTTCATATCTGCCGTATTCTCTTCCCGTACTGCCGGAGCACCACAAATTGGGCAAATCGGTTGAATGACAAACGGTTTTGTTTCCAGCGGACGTTTCTCTTTGATTACCATACGGATTTTGGGAATAATTTCACCCGATTTATAAACTCGCACCGTATCGCCGATACGAATATCCAATTCATTAATAAAATCCTGATTATGCAGCGTCGCCCGTTCCACATTAGTACCACATAACCGCACCGGTTCAAAGAGAGCCGTCGGCGTAATGCGCCCCGTCCTGCCAACTGACAACTCAATATCTAATAATTTCGTATCTTTTTCTTCCGGTGGATATTTGTAGGCGATTGCCCATTTTGGTACTTTTGAGGTTGTCCCCATTTGATCACGTTGTGCTAAATCATTAAGTTTGACTACAGCACCATCGATATCATAGAGCAAATCACCGCGTTTTTCACCAATTTGTTCAATTGCAGACCAGACTTCCTCGACTGTTTTGCATATTCTATAATCAGCAATAACCTTAATTCCTTGTTTTTTCAGAAAATCATATGCATCTGTATGTGTCTTAAAGTCAATGCCCCGCGCCGCCTGTACATTAAATATAAATAACGAAAGGTTTCGTTCCTTCGTTATTTTACTATCAAGCTGACGCAGTGTACCAGCAGCACAATTACGCGGATTGGCAAAGATCTTTTTACCAAGCAGTTCCTGCTGTTCATTAACTTCAGCAAACGCCTGTTTTGACATATAGACTTCCCCACGAATTTCCAAATAAGGCACGGCTTCTTTTAGCTTTTTTTTCACATCTTTAATGACTTTCGCATTTTCCGTGACATCTTCACCTTGAACAATGCCATCACCGCGAGTAACGGCAACCGTAAGCTGACCGGCTTCATAGCGCAGTGCCAGCGAAAGACCATCAATTTTATGTTCTACCACAAATTCAGGATCAGGAAATTCAGCTTGGATCGCTTCAACAAATTGAACCACATCTTCCTTCGCAAAGACATCTTGCAAACTAAGCATTGGTACATCGTGCTTTACCAAAATTCCAGCGGTCCGTTTTGCCGCCCCGCCGACGGTTTGAGTCGGAGAATCCGGGGTTAAAAGCTCTGGATAATCCCGTTCTAGCTGCTTAAGTGAAGACATCAGCTGATCATATTCAAAATCCGTGATTTCCGGATCATCATTATCATAATAACGTTTATTATGATAAAAAATTGTTTCTTTTAATGCTTGTATTTGCTCTTTGCTATTCATCAGCAATCCCCCTTAAACAAAATCAGGCTGAACTCGACTGATTCTACTCTTTGGAAATCGGCGCATATTTTTGCATAAGTCCTTTAATTCCCTGTCCCGGAAATGCAATCTTAAGTTCGACTTCTTCACCACTGCCACGAACCGATACAACGGTACCTGTACCCCATTTACCATGTTTTGCTTTATCGCCTACATGCCAATTCACATTGGTATCTGGTCGGATCGCAGTACCTGTTTGCTGCACAACAGGCGTCGTAATTGTACCATGACCTGATGCTTGCTGCATCTGAACAGATGGTCGAAAAGCACTGCCGTAACCACGCTGCTGCACAACACTGGAATTTGCAAAACCATAGGCATTTTGTCGAACGACAAGTCGTTCCATATATGCTTCCGGAATTTCACTTAAGAAACGTGACTGCGGATACGATACGGTATGACCATAAATCATGCGACCGCGCGCATTTGTTAAATACAGTTTGCGCTCAGCTCTGGTAATCCCCACATAACAAGCCCGGCGTTCTTCTTCTAGTTCTGATTCATTCATCAATGTCCGAGAATGTGGGAACAGCCCCTCTTCCATTCCAGCAATAAACACAATCGGGAATTCGAGACCTTTGGCTGAATGAAGTGTCATAAACGTAACACGATCCTCTTCTAAATTCGCATTATCAATATCAGACACCAAGGCAACCTGACTCAGGAAATTCTCTAAATTAGGAATTTCATCGCCTTTTTCAAAATCTTTAGCCACACTCAAAAGTTCTTTCAAGTTTTCCAGCCGAGTTTCATTTTCCGGTTTCTTTTCTGATTCCAGTTCTGCAATATAGCCCGATTCATTCATAACGCGATCAATAAGATCATGCACTGAAAGATTATCTTGATGAGCCATCATTTTAAAAATAAGCTCCGCAAAAAGTTCAAGTGGTTTTTTGACACGCGCTGTAAGCCCCGGAACTTGTGCTGGATTTGATACAACATCGAATAAAGTCATATCATTCATTGCGGCAAATTCATTCATTTTGGCAATCGTAGCATCACCTAAACCACGTTTTGGTACATTGATAATCCGCATCAAGCTTACCGTATCTGCTGGATTGAAGATCACCCGCAAGTAAGCATGGATATCTTTGATTTCCTTGCGATCGTAGAACTTCAAACCACCAACCATCGTATAAGGGATTCCCGCCCGCATAAAGCCTTCTTCAAGTACACGTGACTGAGCATTGGTACGATAGAGAATTGCAATATCACCAAACGATGAATTGAAAATGGTTTTCTGTTTCATGACAGTTGTCGCAATAAACTGGGCTTCATCACGTTCATCATTCGCTAAATAGGAAGTAATTTTTTCACCGCCGGCATTTTCCGTCCATAGTTCTTTTGGTTTACGATCAATATTATTTTCAATAACAGCATTCGCCGCCGCCAAAATCGTTTTGGTCGAACGATAATTTTGCTCCAGTTTGATTGTTTGCACTTCTGGATAATCTTTTTCAAAATCCATAATATTGCGAATATCCGCACCACGCCAGCCATAAATCGACTGATCTGCATCGCCCACCACACACAGATTATGATGTTTCGCTGCTAGTAATTTCGTCAACTGATATTGGGCGCCATTTGTATCTTGATATTCATCCACCATAATATATTTAAAACGAGCCTGATACTTCGCACAAATATCTTCATGTTCTTCAAGAAGCACAACCGTAATCATCAATAAATCATCAAAATCAAGCGCGTTGTTCGCCCGTAATTTTTTCTGATAAAGCTTGTAGACATCTGACACTTTTTCCTTGAAAAAATTATCTGCAGATTGTTCAAACGCTCGCGGTCCCTGCAATGTATTTTTTGCCCCTGAAATAGCTGCCTGAATACTATTTGGTGTATATTGCTTTTCATCAAGATTTAATTCACGTAGACAAGTTTTGATGACTGTTTGTGAATCACTTGAATCGTAAATAACAAAATTATGCTTATAGCCTTCTAATGCCTCAATTTCACGACGCAAAAAACGCGCACAAAACGCATGGAATGTACTAAGCCATACATCTTTCGCTTTAGGACCAATCATACGGTCTACACGTTCCCGCATTTCCGTTGCTGCTTTATTCGTGAATGTAATCGCTAAAATATTATATGGCGCCACTCCCTGTGCCAGTAAATTAGCTATTTTACAGGTTAATACTTTCGTTTTCCCCGACCCAGCACCTGCCATAATAAGTAATGGTCCCGTTGTATGTTCAACCGCCGCAACCTGCGCCGGATTCAAGCCTTTCAAAATATCCAATTTTTTCCTCCACTAAATTAAAAACTATACTGCTTTTAAAATTCTTTTATAAGGAAGACTTAACCTCTGCTGACAAAAGCCAGCAGAGGTTAAGTCTTGCCAAATTTATATGTTTATACTTCACATAACTTATGCTTTATATCGTTTTACAGCTTCTGATAAAGGCGGAATGATTTGTTTTTTACGCGACATAACACCAGGCAAATACAGCACGCTATCACTGGCATTTTTCTTAAAAGCTTCACCAATTAAAGTCTTAGGATCGCCAGCAAAAAGAAGATATGTACCTTCTTTAATAATGTCAGTAATCATAACAAGACTCATATCATACCCTTCTTTTTTGCAAATCATGTCCATGCTTATCAGCAAATCCGATTTCATTGCCATAACCGATTCTGTGTCCATGACAGACAACTGACTGACAATCATGCGGAATTGCCCAATCTGAAATTCTTTCAGATCGTTTTTCGCTATTTCCAGTGGTGTCATATCCCCAACGCCAGAACCAGCTTTTAGCATTGCCATACCATATTCCTGAATATCGATACCTGCAATAGCTGCTAATTTTTCAGCAGTTTGTTTATCATAAGGCGTACACGTTGGTGATTTGAATAAGACCGTATCAGATAGAATCGCCGAAACAAGTACTCCCGCAATTTCTTTTGGCATTTCAACATTGCGATGCCAATGCATATTCGCTATAATTGTTGAGGTCGAACCCACCGGTTCCTGACGGGTAAAAATCGGTTCACTCGTTTGAATATTGCCCAAGCGATGATGATCGATAATCTCAATAACCTGTGCTTCCTCAATACCTTCAATGGCTTGACCACGTTCATTATGATCGACTAAAATGACCCGTTCTCGTTCGGGAAGCATCAGCTGATCACGGCTTACAACACCTAACAAACAGTCATTTTCGACGACTGGATAATTCCGATAATTCGTTGATTCCATTAAACCTTTGATGTCACTGAGCATGTCCATCGGTTTAAAAGTCGTCACGTCTTTTTGCATGATTTTGCTAACTGGCACACACTGATTGATCAATCTGGCACAAGTATATGTATCATAAGGTGAACTAATGATAAACATATGTCTTTTTTCTGCTTCTTCAATCGCATCAGCAGCGACATGACCGTTCCCCGTTACAATAAGAGCCGCAATTCCTTGTTTAACACACTCAAGGATTGTATCATCACTGCGATCACCAATGAGAACAATATCATTTGCCTTGATGACTTTTTGAATCGTTTTCAAACTGCCTGCTGCAATCCGCACATTTCCTTTGACCATTTGCCCTGCATCACCACTAATAATTACATCACCATCAACAACATCAATAATCGGACGAAATGTAATCCCTGATTCGGCCAAGTTTTGCATATTAAGTTCTGTAAAATATCGTTTAGCTAAGTCACTTACCGTTACAATTCCCACAATTTTTTGTGTTTCATCAACAACCGGTACGGACTTTAAGGAATATTCCCGCATAAGTGCGCCTAATTTTCTCAAGCTGTCCGTTGCTTTTACAACTGTCCGGCAATTAAGGGCAATATCCTTCACTCGTGGATATAAATCTGTAAGCAGCATTGGACTCGGAACATTAAAATGCTCTAAAACAAATTTTGTTTCAGCATTTATTTTTCCAGCTCGTGCCGAGACCACATTTTCTCCTAACGCTTTTTTTAAATGTGCATAACCAATTGCTGCGCAAATGGAGTCCGTGTCCGGATTACGATGCCCGATTATATAAATAGGCTTTGTTGCTTTCATCGAATACCTCCAAGTATTTATATTTCTACATTCACAAAATAAGAATGTTTTAGTATCTATTTAATATTATACGACAAATCCCCCTAATTAGAAAAGAGGTTAGTGTATATTTTTCTTGATTTGCGTTATAATACATCCATAATCTTTAATTAATTCGAGGTGCAGTATGAAACTAAATTTACCACAAACCCATTTCAGCCGTTTGATGCGTGCCATTGTTGAGTTTAATCTCATCGAAGAAAATGATCATATTTTAATTGGTCTATCCGGCGGCAAAGACAGTATTTTTTTAACGTACGCCTTGGCTTGCATGCAAAAGCGCTTGAAAAAAAAATTCACACTCGGCGCTATCACCATCAATCCGATGTTTACGGAGACTTTTGATACAACTCGCATTGCCGATTTTTGCCAGGAACTTTCTATTCCCTATTATACCCAGACAGTCGACATTGCTCAAACCATAAAGGATCAAGATGGCAAAGATCCATGTTTTACTTGTGCGTTTTTTCGCCGTGGTGCGATAAATCGCTTTGCCAAAGAAAACAAGTATAATAAAATTGCCTATGCCCATCACAACGATGATGCTGTGGAAACATTTCTCATGAGTCTGTTTTATTCAGGGCAATTAAAAACTTTTTCACCAAATACGTATCTTAACCGCACAGGTCTGACCGTGATTCGACCGCTTATCTATTTTCGTGAACAAGACGTCCGCGATACAGTTTCCATTCACGGCTTTAAGCCTGTACCTTCGCCGTGTCCGCTGGATGGACATACGACCAGACAAGATGTCAAAGAACTTATCGTAAAGCTCAGCCTAGACAACCCAAGGCTTTATGAACATCTTGCTGCTGGTATGCGTCAGAGTGCACTGGGCGAACTTTGGCCGGAAAGCAAAAATCGCAATCAAATGAAAGAGATCTATGCTGCTTATATGTATGGGGACATTTAATTTTCCCGCGCAAAACGCCAGAAGGATAAACCTTCTGGCGTTTTGTGTGAAATCTATTCGTCCTGAACTTTTCCCGTTTTGATTTCGGCATCATAATCTCTGCCGCCAAAAATTCGTTTACGGCCAGCATTAAAATTCGCATCAATGATACTTTTTGTCGGATCAAATTCCGGTGTCTTAATATCGGCAATTTCAAGCACTGTGTGGATCATATCATCCGTCATATAGGGTCTATTTACAGCTGCCTGAATTTGTGCCCACTTATCAGGATAATTCGCCTTAAACTTATCCGAAGCCCACATGATAACAGGGATTTCAATCATCTGCCGCGTTGGATTTTCTTCAACATGTCCGGTGAAACCACCTGTTTCATCGTAAATAGCCTCGCTATGGTCCGGCACATAAATCACAATTGTTTCATCATCTCTAAATTTATCAATAATCCCGCTCACAATATAATCATTGTAATAGAGAGCATTATCATATTGGGCAACAATTTCCTTTTTCTCATCTGATATATTAAGTTTGATATCGTCTTTCGTAAATTTGGAAAAACTATACGGAAAACGATTATAATAGAGACCATGCCCTCCCATAAGATGAATTACATAGAAATTCTTATCGGCTTTTTCCTGTATCGCACGATCTACCAACGGAAACAATTCACCATCAACAATTCCATAATCTTCCCGTGAATCACGGATTCTGGTAAATTCATGTTTCGTGCTGTGTTCCGCATAGATTTGAGCTACATTACCCCAAATCCCCGAACTTTCCTGATTGGACAGCCAAAATGTCTTATACCCGGCTGAATTCATGACATCAATTAAATTATTATACTCATACCAGTCTTTATCTGATTCATAATCACAAAATGTGAACAATTTACTTAGAACAGCTATCGTTGTCGAATGCGGACTCACACAATCCGTAAATACACTAAGCTCATTTTTTGCTTTCAATGCATCCAAATTAGGCGTATTGGGAACATTATAGCCGTAAAGATGCATGTGATTTCGATTGGTTGATTCTCCTAAAATAAACACAATATTTTTAATTTTACTTTTATTCTCCGTTATCGCGATATCCGTATTGAGTTTAGATGTCAATGTATGATAAGCTTCCATATTTTTATAGGCAACTTCCGTGGAAGCATAGGCCCTTTGCATCGGTAAAAGTGGTCCACTATAAAAATCTGTATAAACAACAAACATGCGAACTGTATAAACTAAACTAACACCCAAAATACCAAAAATAATTTTTCGCTGCCCACGTCGACTAAATCGCAAACGTGAAAGAAGATTATTTTTTTTTATCGCAGCAAACAGTCCGATCAAAAGCAGCAAGCCAATCATTTCTTCTGCACCAAAATACATATTGCAAAACTCCAGTGCCTCACGCGAATTAGTTTCGAGCAAAGAGTTAACAATCCCCGCCCCAATTAGAGCTTTGTAATTATACATGGCCACAAATTCAATCATAAACGGAATGCCGCTGCCAACAACTAAAACAGTCTTCATAATGTTTCTCAGCAGGGAATTACGAAAAATCTGCAGGAAGCCTGTCACGAATGTTACACCTAAAAATAAGCTAAAGCCATACCCTACCATTACTTCGATCTTATCAGCATTTACCAAAGACCAAGCCAGCGTTGTATAGTTAAATAAAAAGAACAATACCATAAAAATTGCATTTTTGCGAAACAGTTTTTGTATCCGAATTGCCAAGCGTAAAAATCTTATTTTCACTACACTTCTATTCACGTTTTACCCTCACTCCAGCGATAGACGAAAACCAATAGTACATCTACACGATACTTAAAATAGTAAAATTCTTATTTGAAACTATCTTAGCATTATTACTATAGACTATAAACTTCTTTTTTTCAATCTTTTTTGAAAATAATCAAAAAAAGGCTGTTCCGGGTAAGCAGAACAACCTTTCTCGAGTCTTTTATTTTCCCACCGTTGCTGCATAAATGGCAAATTGACTTTCACCATCCACACCAAGAACTGCATTCAATCGGTCATCGTCAAATGCCCCGATCGCACAAACACCGCTGTTGATCGTCCTTGCTGCCAGATACAGATTCTGACAGACATGCCCTGCATCAAGATGCAGATAACGATAGGCACGCTCACCATAAGCATAAGCCATCCGTTCTAAAACCGCACTCCAGATAAAAGTTACGGCACAAGTTTCAACCATTTTTTGATTTTTGAAAGCAGGCGGCATAACCTCAACCAACTCAACACCTGACTGGATCAGCAAAATTGCATGTTCTAGTGCCAAAAAACGGTATAAACCTGGCGGCACACCTTCCACACGATTTATATAAAGATAAGTTTCCAGCGCATGCCGTGCTCCCGCTGACGGGACATTTCGAATGCTTGTACCTTGCGGCATAGCCATTTTAACCCCTTGGGTACACCACAATAAATAAGATAATTCCGCCAATGTCAATGGCGTTTCATGGTACTGTCGAACACTCGTCCTAAGCTCGATTAATTCAAGAAAATTTATTTCCTGATCTGCCAGCATATCTGGTTCTGGTAATTTGATAATGGTTGAAGCCTCCGAATAGGGCAATTGCAAAGGCGGCGGTATTAATTTTTTATCTCGATCACAATCACCGCAGTTTGCACAAGTCGATTGTTTCATATATTCTCTGCCAATTGAATATTCCATGTACGGCTCCTTAGTTTTCTTTATCCTCAAATCTATGATATTTACCACCATTACGACGATTCAACAATTCGCCAAACAATTCATCTGGTGAAATATTATGAAACGCCAACAGCACTAAACAATGATACCAAAGATCACCCATTTCATAAAGGATTTCTTCATTATCCATATTTTTCGATGCAATAATGGTTTCTGCTGCTTCTTCACCGATCTTTTTCAAAATTTTATCCTGACCTTTTTCAAATAGATAATTTGTATAAGATCCTTTTACTGGATTGAGTTGACGATCCTTGATGACAGCATATAAATCATTGAGCACTTCTGCCAGTGAACGCTCCGCAGCAGCTTCTCCTTCTAAAACAGCAACTTTTGCCCCTGTATCCGTAAGGCTGCGCCCGCTAAAGCAAGAATACGTACCCGTATGACAAGCAACACCCGTCTGATGAACCCGCACTAAAAGCGTATCACCATCGCAGTCATAAGAAATTTCTTTCACACGCTGCACATTGCCAGATGTTTCACCTTTTTTCCATAAACTTTGCCGACTGCGGCTGAAAAAACATGTAAAGCCTGTTTCAAGTGTTTTTTCCAAAGACTCTTTATTCATATAAGCAAGCATCAGAACTTGTCCATTTTCTTCTTGAACAATTGCTGGGACAAGTCCATTTTGATCAAATTTAACCATATTCATATCCATTATAGCCTTACCTCCACGCCACGTGATTTTAAATATTCTTTTACTTGTCTTACCGTAAATTGCCCGTAATGAAAGACAGATGCAGCAAGCACAGCATCTGCTTTCCCCGCTGTAAGTACTTCATAAAAATGTTCCATTTCACCAGCGCCGCCCGAAGCAATGACTGGTACATTAACAGCTTCTGATACAGCTCGTGTTAAGGGAATATCATAGCCATCTTTTGTGCCGTCTTTATCCATACTCGTCAATAGGATTTCCCCCGCCCCCAAAGAAACAGCCTGCTTAACCCATTCAATACAATCAAGACCGGTTGGCGTACGTCCGCCATTAATGAAAACTTCCCATTTATTTTCACCTGACTTACGTGCATCAACAGCCAAAACAATACATTGACTGCCAAATTTTTCGGCTCCTTGATGAATCAGTTCCGGGTTTTTAATAGCGGCTGTATTTAACGAAACTTTATCAGCTCCGGCTTTGAGCATTTTACGCATATCTTGTGTCGATCGGATTCCTCCACCAACCGTAAAGGGAATAAAGACTTGCGATGCACAGCTTGAGGCAACCTGCACCATGGTATTACGTTCTTCATTTGAAGCGGTAATATCCAAAAATACAAGTTCATCCGCACCTTCTTTATCATAAATCGAAGCAAGTTCCACAGGATCTCCGGCATCGCGAAGCCCCACAAAATTAGTGCCTTTCACAACACGACCATCTTTTACGTCAAGACATGGAATAATTCGCTTTGTATACATACTATTCCTCCTTTGCAAAAGCTAAAGCATCTTCTAATACCAATGAATTGGTATAAATAGCCTTGCCGACAATGACACCTTCTACTCCATCTTTACCAGCTGCTTTTACCTTGCGGATATCCGCCATCGAGCTGACTCCGCCTGAAGCAATCACTTTAAGTCCACTGGTTTTTGCGAGTTTAGCCGTTGCTTCTACATTAACCCCAGACAGGGTTCCATCACGCGAAATATCCGTGTAAATAATCCGTTCAACACCAGCTTGAGCCATTTCCACGGCCAATTTATCTGCTTCAACATTACCAGATACGCCCCAACCGTCTACTGCCACAATACCAGCTTTAGCATCAATACCAACAACAATTTTTGAACCAAACTTCGCACAGGCTGCTTTTACAAGTTTAGGGCTGCGTACAGCAATCGAACCTAATATCACTCTCGCAATACCAAGATCCAAAAGCATTTCAATATTTTCCAGAGTGCGAATTCCCCCACCTAACTGGATCGGTATTGTCACCGTCTGCAAAATTGCTTTAATTGCCGCTGCATTCATTGTTTTTCCAGCCAATGCACCATCCAAATCAACAACATGCAAAAATTCAGCACCTTTATCAGCCCACTGTTTCGCCATACCTTCCGGTTGATCGGCAAAAATTGTTTCCTGATTAAAATCACCTTTTGTCAGCCTAACACATTTTCCATTACGAATATCAATTGCGGGGAAAATAATCATTGTTTCGTATCCTCCTGCTAAAAAATATATAAAACGAAGTAAAAATTCCTTACTATTAGAATATTTAATGCGACTTATCTATATTATACACTTTTAATAAAATTTTTTAATATCAAAAGTCCGATATCACCAGATTTTTCGGGATGAAACTGGGTGGCCTGGATATTTTTCTGTGCCACAGCTGCCGTTACTTGCTCACCATACTCGGTAACTGCAGTGATGACCGCCGGATCTTTGGGAACTGCATAATAGCTATGAACAAAATAAACATACGGCGACTCTGGTAAATCCTGAAAAATTGGGGAAGTCGCGGCAAATTCTAAAGAATTCCATCCCATATGAGGGATTTTAAGTGCCGGTGCATAAATTTTTTTAACCATTCCTTTTATAATACCCAGTCCCGCTATACCCGGTGATTCCTCACTACCGTCAAACAAGATCTGCAAACCAACACAAATGCCTAAAAATGGTTTACCTGTGGCAACAGCATCCCGAATCGTCGGAATCAGACCCGACTCAATCAGATTTTGCATACAATCGCCGAATGCACCCACGCCTGGTAAAACAATTTTATCCGCTTTTGCTATTTCTTCGGCATCACTGGTCACAATTACATCGGCGCCGAGCTTGACGAACGCTTTCTCTACGCTGAATAAATTTCCTACCCCATAATCGATGATTGCTATCATAGGTCACCCCTCCATTCTCTTTGTTAAAGTGTTCCTTTCGTCGACATCACACCATGAATTCGCGGATTTTTCTGGACAGCCTGACCTAATGCTTGGCCTAATGCTTTAAAAATCGCTTCAACTTTATGATGCGAATTAGTGCCATATACTATTTTTACATGCAGGGTAATCCCTGACTGCATACTAAAGGCTCGCAAAAACTCTTCCGTCAACTGCGTGTCATATTGCCCAATCATCGGTGCCATTTCTCCCGCATCATACACTAAATAAGGTCTACCGCTTATATCGAGTGAAACCTGAGCCAGCGTTTCATCCATTGGTACAAAACTAGTCCCGTACCTTACAATACCTATTTTATCGCCAAGAGCCGCTTTTACAGCCTGTCCTAAAGACAATCCAATATCTTCAACGGTGTGATGACCATCTACTTTTAAATCACCGTCACATTTTATCAGCGTATCAAACAAACCATGTTTGCTAAATAGAATCAACATATGATCAAAAAAACCAATACCGGTATCAATCTCGGCTAAACCTTCACCATCGGCATTAAATTTGACCTGAATATCTGTTTCTGTCGTTTGTCGAACAATTTTCGCCTCACGCATCAAAATCAAACCCTTTCCGTAAAGTCTTTTAGCGCTTTAAACCAAACATCATTTTCTTCCCGGCGACCAATTGTGATACGCAGACAATTGGTCAATCTCGGTGCATTGCCAAAACTGCGTACACCAATCCGAATGTTTTCCAAATAGGCATTGAGTTCAACTGCTTTATCATATTTGATTAAAATAAAGTTGGTTGCAGATGGATAAACGATAATCTCGGACAAAGTTTCAAGCTGCTTAATCATCCGCTTTCGTTCGGCGATAAACATTTGGATACGCGGAACAAATTCATGCCGCATTTGATATACAATGTCAGCCGTAACAAGTGATAATACATTAACATGATATGGCATGCACGCTTTATCAATCATTGTCGTAATTTCTTTTGCGGCAAGCATATAACCAATTCTTGCGGCAGCAAGACCATAGGCTTTCGAAAAAGTTCTGGCAACAATCAGCTGCGGATATTTAGAAAGCACACCTGCTGCCGATTCACCATAAAACTCCACATAAGCTTCATCAATGACAAACGGACACGTAATGTTTTGCGCGATGTATTCAATCGTCCCTAAAGGTACCACGTTTCCAGTTGGATTATTTGGCGTACAAATCACCGCTAATGATGCTTCAGAACTTTTAACCGCCGTAATAAATTTTTCAGCATCAAGTGAATAATCTTCTTCAAGTTCCACTGGTACACCAATCGACTCACTATATTTCGCATAAATACTATACATCGAAAAGGATGGCTGCGGATAAACGATTTTTCGGTTTTTCCCGCCAAACGCAAAAAATAATTTTTCCAATATTTCGCTAGAACCATTACCAACAAGAATATTTTCAGTCTGCAAACCAAAATTTGCGGCAATCTGTTCTTTCAAATCGTCCATTTCCGTATTCGGATAACGATTAAATTCTAATCTAGATAATCGCCCCATAACCCGATCTTCTACAATCGGTGGCAAATTCATATTGCATTCATTCGCATTTATTTTTATATTCCAGTCTTCTTCTGCTGTATCATACGTTGGTAAATCAGCAAGACCCTCTCTATAGTTCAACAATTACTTCATCCCTCTCAATCGAATTGCATTCGCATGGGCATCAAGCCCTTCCGCTTTTGCTAAACGAATAATATCATCCTGTACCGCCATAAGTGCTGGCTTCGTATAGGAAATAATACTCGTTCGTTTCATAAAAGTTTCTACATTCAACACTGAATAAAATCGTGCTGTACCCCCTGTTGGTAATACATGATTTGGTCCAGCAAAATAATCCCCTAATGGTTCAGGCGAATAAGGTCCAAGGAAAACCGCACCCGCATGCCTTACATAAGGTAAAAGTTCGAAGGGTTGAGCCGTCAAAATCTCCATGTGTTCTGGTGCCGATACATTAGCAAGCTCCATCGCCTGCGTTAAGCTTTCGGCAATCACAATCAAACCGTTTTTATCTAATGAAGCTCTGGCAATTTCCTGCCTTGGCAATTTCGCTAGCTGCAATTCAAGCTCCTGTTCAACCTGCTTTGCCATTTCTTCACTATCGGTAATCACGATGCTGGAGGCAAGCGTATCATGTTCAGCCTGGCTGAGCATATCCGCCGCGGTGTACACCGGATCAGCCGTTTTGTCAGCTATAATAAGTATTTCACTCGGTCCTGCCAACATATCAATATCACAATGTCCGTATACTGCTTTTTTTGCCAATGTAACGAATATATTCCCTGGACCGGTAATTTTATCGACACGAGGAATTGATTTTGTACCAAAAGCCATTGCGGCAATTGCCTGCGCTCCACCGATTTTAAAAATCTTCGTAACACCAGCTTCACGAGCCGCTATTAAAACATAAGGATTAATCTTGCCATCACGAGCTGGAGGCACCATCATAATGATTTCTCCCACGCCTGCAACAGAAGCTGGAACAGCATTCATGATCACGGAGGAAGGATAAGAGGCCGTTCCACCCGGTACATAAATTCCGACCCGATCAAGTGGAATCAATGCCTGTCCCAAAATCGAACCATGCTCACGATACGTCATCCAAGATTTTGGTTTTTGTTCCATATGATAAGAACGCACATTAGCCGCAGCTTTTTTTAGTGATTCCACAACCGCCGGATCCGCTGCTTTGTCTGCCGCTGCATATTCTTCTGCTGTCACTAAAAATTCTGCTGGTGAAAAATCGACACCATCAATCAATTTCGTATATTTCATAACAGCTGTATCACCATCTTCACGTACAGCCTGTACGATTTTATCAACAACCTGCGATGCGGTTAAATCTTGACCAAATAAGATTTTATTTTTTTCCTGGATCTTTGGATTCAGTACAACTTCATCAAAGGCTAGTTTCGTCAACATTTGTTTTATTTGGTCTATACCAAGTTCTTTAGCGCGAACAATTTTCATTTTGCTTCACCGCTTTCTAGTATTTGACGTAAATCTTCTACCATTTGATTAATGCGATTGAATTTCATTTTAAAACTGACACGATTGGCAATTAGTCTCGCTGTAGCATCTGCAATATAAGCAATTTCCTCTAAATTATTTTCTTTAAGCGTTGTCCCTGTTTCAACAATATCGACGATACTTTCGGACAAACCAACAATTGGACCTAACTCAATCGATCCATTGAGTTTAATGAATTCCATCTGCATCCCTTTGCTATTAAAAAAATGTTCTGCCGTTTTAGGAAATTTTGTTGCAACTCTGGTGTGCATATAATCTGTTAATTTAGCTCGTTTAGCATCTTTTGGCACCGCCATCATCAAATGACATCTGCCAAATTTTAAATCAAGCAATTCATAAACATCTTTTTCTTCTTCCATCAGGACATCTTTACCAATAATACCAATATCCGCTGCGCCATATTCAACATATGTCGGCACATCAGCTGTTTTTGTTATAATAAATTTGATCTTTTTTTCTTCATTTGTAATGACAAGCTTTCTCGACTTCTCATGTAAATTTTCTGCTGTATAACCGATTTGAGCAAGTAACTGAGCTGAAATTGAAAATAATTTTCCTTTGGGTAATGCAATTGTTAAATATTCCATATCACTTGAAGTCATAAAATAGCCTCCGATGTTTTATTTCTTTAGTTGTTTAAAGTAATAATATGTTACTATGTTAGCATTAAAGCTTGAATTAGTCAATATATTTTACAGGGTTTTTCCCTAAGACGTAGAATAGATATAAGGTGCTAATTTTAACGTATAGCTAACAAGACTGGCATCTTAGAAAAGCTTTTTGGTAACAAAGGAGAGAATTTTATATGTCATTTAATGTATTAACCCTGCAACGACTCACTGACGATCAAATTGCCACAATTCATGCTGTCGATAAAGATGTAAATGTACGTATCTGCAAATCTGCTGAAGCAATCCACTATATAGAAGAAACGGATATCTTGCTTGCTTGGGGACTATTTGACCTTACTCCCTTACTGGAAAAAGCACCACGCTTAAAATGGGTACAAGCACTTAGCTCAGGTGTGGACAATATGCTTACACCGGAATTTATTAATACGAATATTCTTTTAACCAACGCCCGTGGCATCCACGGTATCCCGATTGCTGAACACGTCCTCGGCATGATGCTCAATTTCACGCGCGGCATAACCATAGCGTATGATCAACAAAAATCAAAACGCTGGAAACATATCCGTCAAGTCGATGAAATTTATGAAAAATCCATTGCCATTATCGGTCTTGGCAGTATTGGTCGTGAAATTGCCAAACGAGCCAAAAACATGGGCATGACTGTCCTTGCAACAAAGCAGACCCCAACGACAGAACTATTTGTTGATCATCTCTATACATCTGAAGAATTACCGCTCATTTTAGCTGAAGCTGATTTTGTCGTGGTTACTTTACCATTAACACCAGAAACGACAAATTTATTTACCTTAAAAACCTTTCAGCAAATGAAAAAGACGGCTTATTTCATTAATGTAGCCCGTGGCGCAATTGTTAACGAAACGGATTTAATTACCGCTCTCAATAGCGATACCATTAAAGGTGCGGCACTGGATGTGTTTGTCGAAGAACCCCTGCCAGAAAACTCCCCGCTTTGGGATATGCCAAATATTTTCATCACACCGCATATTGCTGCACAGTCACCCTATTATATTGACCGTGCTTTAAAGATTTTTACTGAAAATTTAAATCGCTTTTTACATCAAGCTGATATGCTCAATATTATCGATAAACAGAAAGGCTACTAATTTAAATCATCAGCCTTTCTAAGCAATAAAAGCTCCGGCGGATCATTTTCCGTCGGAGCTTTATGATGTTCAGCAACAATTTCTGCCAGTTCAATCAGCCCCAGCGAAAGCAATTGATCACGACTGCGTTCTGCATGATATAAATAGATATAAAAAGCATGCCGAAGATTATCCAATGAACTGCCTTTGCCATACCGCCCCCACTTTTTTGCCAAATCAGGAAACATGTTATACGCTAACACTGCTACGATTTTATCCATAATACTCATGTCCCCGGCAGTTTTCCCCACATCATGCAGTAAAGCACAGCGAATCAATCGATCTTGACTGACCGCAAAAGCTGCTGCTGCCTGCTGGGAAAGTTTGACTGCCGTATAAGCAACTTGCAGTGAGTGGTACTGATCCGGCAGACTCATTGCCCAAAATAATTTTTGTTCCGGACCTGATAACCATTTATCGATAAATTTTTGATCCGCTGGCAAAATCTCAGCAGTAATCGCCGCAATAAATTGTTTGATTCTTACTTTATACATCATCTTACACGATATAAACTAATTCTACATAGTTTTTGTCAATTTGATAAGCTTTTGCTTCTTTTTCGCTCTGCCCCAGCAGTGCCAATTCAGCAGTATTTCCCTGATTACGCAATTGATTAACTCTTTCTATTGCCTGTTCAACGTTTCCTTCTTCATAGGCAACATAAAATTGTTTTTGACTGTTTTTCTCTGGTAAGCCCTGACGATCGATTGCCAGCATAATGCGCTCAATGCCTAGTGCAAAACCCGTTGCCGGACACGCATTGCCAAAATCAGATAGCATATGATCATAGCGACCACCACCACATAATGGGAAACCTAACCCAGGTGTATATGCTTCGAAAACCATCCCCGTGTAATAAGCAAAGTCACGAATTACCCCTAAATCAAAATTCACATAGGATTCAACACCATAAACTTTTAATAAATTATAAATTTCTGTAAGATTATCAAGCGCGCGTTTGCTCTGTTCATTGACAACCATATTATATGCTTGTTTCAACATTTCCGTTTTTCCGTGTAAAACCGGTATTTTTTTTAAGATATCCTTTGAGTTTTGTGATAAATCGGTTTGGTCAATAACAGTCCCTAGACCGACTAAATCTCTTTTTTCCATCATATAACGAATTTCATCTTGTTTTTCTGGACTGAGCTTCACTTGTTCCATAATACCATTGATAAATTCAACCTGCCCTAGACAGATTTGAAAGTTTTTTAAGCCTGCTTGCCGTAAACCTTCAATTGCCAGTGCAATGACCTCAGCATCTGCCGTCGCATTTGGTATTCCCATAAGTTCGACACCAGCCTGATAAAATTCGCATTGCCTGCCTGTCTGTGCCTGCTCATAGCGATATACGCTACTGATATAAGAAAGTTTTAATGGCAGTTTTTCATCTTTTAAACGACTCGCGGCAACTCGTGCAATCGGTGTCGTCATCTCATGCCGCAGAGCAAGCGTCCGGTTACTCTTATCAAAAAATTTGAACATATGCGGTTCAACACTCCGACCATTGCCAATCGTCAATGTATCAAGATATTCAATGGTCGGAGTAACAATTTCATCATAACCCCATTTATAAAAAGTGCCCGCTAAGGCGGCTTCAATTTCTCGTTTTTTCCCTGCTTCTTTTGGTAAAAGATCTCTTGTTCCATAAGGTATTTCTAACATAAATTCATTTTTGTGCATGAGTGCGCTCCTATTCCTTTTCTTCCAATTTATCTAAAATCACTTTGTAACCATCTGCGCCATAATTTAAGCACCGCTTCACACGGCTGATGGTAGCAGTACTCGCTCCGGTACGCTCTACAATATCATCATAAGTATGTCCATGTTTGAGCATACGAGCAACTTCAAGTCGCTGTGCCAAGGCTTTGATTTCACTAACCGTGCAAATGTCTTCAAAAAACTGGTAACATTCTTCAACATTATCAAGCAAGAGAACCGCTCTACAAAGCTGGTTATTCAAATCATCTTTTAACTTTGGATTTGCCGTCATAAAAAACACTCCTTACATTATTAAGTTCACTGGATTATTCAACATTTTCTTTCTTTATCTCTTTACCTTGTGAAACTACTATGTTTTTATTATAGCACGCGAAAATGAATCTGAACAGTCAAAATTTAAGCGGTCAGCCCTGTACAGCAAAATCTTATTGTGCACAGGGCTGACCGCTTTCACTTTTATTTTAAGGCAATTTTAACAGCTGCTGCCGTTCCTTGTTTCAAGGCAACATCCAAATCAGCCGGCAAAGAAATTTTCGCAACAATTGGCTGATCTTCTGGTTGATCTTCCGTTGCCGTCGCCGGATCACCACTGGATTCGGACGGATCAATAATTTCAAAAATAGTTCCCTGCATTTGAGTCTGACCTTCAATTGTATACGTAACAAACTGGCCAAGACGAATTTTATCTTTTTGCTGAGGGGCAATCTGCATTTCCACCCACATATTATTCGCATTACCGATATTGAAAATTGTCTGTCCAGCTTCAACGGCAGCTCCCACCTGCAGATCCGTCAAATAAACCGTTCCATCGACCGGAGCTATAATTTCTGTTGAATCTTTATCCTTCTTGGCTGTTTCCAGAGCCGCCTGTGCTTGGGTCACTTGAAGCTGAGCTGCTTTTACTGCCTCTGGACTGCTCGGTACAACAGAGCTCTGATAAGAAACTGCAGGTGCATTAGAGTTTCCAGCCCCCATAGATCCAAGAGATGCAACTGCTTCTTGATAAGCAGCTTGAGCCTGCTCATTTTGCACAGCACTTACGGCACCAATCGCAAAAAGCTGCGCCATTCGGTCTTTCGCCTGTGCCGCACGATCCACTTCCGCCTGTGCGGCTGCTGTATCAACATGTACCTCACCACCGCCGGCGGCACTCACTTGCTCGGATGTCGTCGTACCAGCAAGTACTTGTGTATAATGCTTTTTTGCTGTTTCCAGCGTCTGTTCAAGCTGTGCAATCTGATCATCCGTTATTTTTATTTTTATTTTAGCAAGAACCTGTCCCGCTTTTACTTGATCGCCATCTTGAACCAGAATTTCTTCAATCGTTCCCGCTGCATTGGTCTTTGTATTAACCAAAGCACTCGTCACACTGGCATCTTTCACGGTCAAATAAGCGTTGTTTTTTTGCCATACCCATATACCAACACTACATAAAACAGCTAAAACCAAAATACCAATAAGACCAAATTTTATCATATAGTTTACTTTTTTACTGATATCAACTTCCAAAAAAAAGACCTCCTGTTAGATGTAATCTGCATCTAAACGTTTCTACTTCCTAATACTGACTGCTTCTGCAATAGATTTAATTATAGAAAATCAAGTTGCTCCTGTCAATCAATTTATTATACAAATCTGCATCCGTGCAGAACAAAACGGATACCCGAAAGAGTATCCGTTTTCAAGCACACAAAGACTCTATTTTATTAAACCATGATTTTTCAGTGCTGTTTTTAGTACCACCAAGTCCGATTCTTCCATATCACACAGAGGCATACGCAATGGTCCTACTTGATAATCCATCAAACGCAGTGCCGTCTTTACTGGAATTGGATTTACTTCAATAAACAAGGCATGAATTAAATCCATGTATTTCGTCTGCAACGCAGCAGATTCTTCGACTTTTCCGTCAAAATACAATTGGCAGATTGCTTGTGTATCTTTGGGCGCAATATTCGACAATACAGATATAACACCTTTGCCGCCAATAGATAAGATTGGTACAATCTGATCATCGTTACCCGAATAGATTGCCAACGAATCGCCGCAAACTTCCCGGATCTTTAAAATAGCCGATATATCACCGCTCGCTTCTTTTACAGCAACAATACGTGGATGTTTCGCTAGTTCTACATACGTTTGTGCTTGAATGTTAACCCCAGTTCTGGATGGTACATTATAGAGAATAATTGGTATGTTAACATTGTCAGCAATATGTGTAAAATGCTTGATTAAACCCTTTTGTGTAGCCTTATTATAATATGGTGTAACAAGTAATAAGGCATCAGCACCAACGCTTTGCGCATATTGTGAAAGCTGCAATGCATAAGCCGTATCATTTGACCCCGTTCCTGCAATGACTGCAACTTTACCATTCACATGACCAACCGTAAATTTAATCGCTTCTTTATGTTCTTCATCGCTCATCGTTGCCGATTCGCCAGTCGTTCCCGTAATAACAATTGCCTGTGTTCCATTGTCGATATTGAAATCAATTAAACGTGCAAGCTCCTTAAAATTTATACCATTTTCATCAAATGGTGTTACAATCGCAACCCCTGCACCCTTAAATACGAAATCCTTCAATATGATAACCTCCTTAATTGCATCTAAATTTTATTATTACATGCCCCTTCACGAAAGTCAATTCGGTTTAGTCAATCCTCTGTCACATCAATAAAAATAAAACAAATGTACATGGAACATATACAAACAAAGGGATTAGCCGCCTTCTGGTTCATTTCAGAAAGCGGCACACCTCAATCAAAAATTGTTTTTAGCTGTCCAAAGACCGTTTCATTTTCTTTTATTTTGGTTTCACTGCCCAGGACACATAAATTGTTTTCCTGCATACAGGCAGTTACTAAAGCACCTAAAGCTGCAATATCTTTTTGACCCGTTGCTAATATTTCGTCGCGTTCGCGCTGCAAATCGAGTTCAGTGACACCATGAATATAACATTCTGCTGCAAGTTCACCCTTCATTTTTGGCGTAAGTGGCGTATCCAGTGTGCTCATCGTACCAATAATATATTTGAGCATTTCACGTTCACTGATGGCAAACGACTGCAAATAATCGACGGTTTCATCAAAAACTGTAATCGTTTCAGCCAAGTTCGGATCACGATACGAACCAAACATCATATTGCCATTACGTCTAAATTGCGTAAAGGCTCCATACGCGCCGCCTTGAACACGAATGCGATTCCAAAAATAATCGTAACGCAAAATTGTTTCCATTACACGCATGCTTCCCGTAAACGCATAACCAAGCTTAATGAAGTTAGCTCCCTTACTCACGTATTGTACCTTACTGGAAGTCATGAAACCTTCATTTTTCTTATCTATAGCAAATGAATATGTTTGCTGCGGATAGTTTGCTGTACTAAGAACAGCTTGTACTTGCTTGAATGCTTGCGTAAACGCCGAATAATTTTCCTCTTCCAGCGTAACACTGACCAGTAAATTTTGTTTATTGAAAATCATCGGTTGAAGCTGGGCAAATTTCGCCTTCATTTGGCTGTAGCGATCCACAAAGTTTTTATCAAAATCTACAATAAAGTCGTAAAAAGACAGCATACCTTTTTCATTATAGGCTGCAGCTGGTGAAAAATAAGATGCCAATCTGCCTGCTACAAGCTGCTGTGCGGCTTTAATCATATACATTTCCATCGTTGCCTTACACTGATCAATCAATTCTCTGACCCGTTTTTCATCATCAAACGAACTGTTTGTAATCACTTCCGTCAACAGTTCACAAAGTTTTGGCAATTTTGTCACCAGAGATTTCGCTTGAACCTTGAATTTTGGCACTAACGAATCTGGTTTTGCATTTTGGGTATAAGCAGCTATGTCATAGCTGATTCCCCCAGTATGCAGATTCATTTTATTAGCTAAAGAGCTGTAGTTATATTTTTGCGTTGAAACCTTCCCCAAAAGCTCTGACAAAAGAAAAGCATATGGCAAGAGGTCTTCTGGAATGGCAGAAGCATCAAAGTAAAGATTTAAATAGGCAATCTGATTCGTTGTCACAGCATGAAATAAAATATCCGTTCCATTTTCCACTCTTTTTTCCTGAATCAATGCTTCCGTTTCTTTTTTGATGTCTTTCAACTCTAAAAGTGGAATCGTTGCCAATGCCTCTGGCGTATCCGGTGTTTCTTGACGTTCTTTAAGTTTAGCCGTCAAAGAAATGATTGTCGCCAGTTCAGCATCTGACATTTTTCCTTTTGCCTGCGCTAAGAGTTTTGTCAATTCCACTTCTTTTTCCTCAGCCAATCGCTGGTTTGGTTTCAAAACGACTATCGTTTTATGTGGATTAGCCAACAAGTGAGTCTGAATAATATTTTCAAAATAATGACTTGCCAGGCCATCTTTCATTTTTTGTAATGCTGCTTCGTAATATAAGAACATTGTTGGATCTTCATCATAAAGCCAGCTATTCATAAGTTTTATATCATAAATCAAACCTGTCGGAAATTGTCCAAAATCTGCTTCACGTAATTTAAATTCCAAAAGATTAATGGATGCTTCCAGAAGTTCACGATCAATGCCCTCTTTGACAATTTTTTGCAGTGAAGTTTGAATCACCTTTTGAAATTCATCGGCATTCTTTTCATCGGAACCACTTACAATTATACTAAAAACAGGTTGAAGTAGACTATCCTCAAACGAAGACAATACATCTTTCCCCAATTTTGCATCAATCAATGCCTTTTTGAGTGGTGCTGCCTGCGTTTTAAGTAATGCATGTTCTAATATTTCAAGTGCCAGCATTTCCTCAGCATCAGTTGCTTTTCCTACAATCGCATTCAGGCTTAAAAAAGTTTTATCCTGCGTTTGTTCTGTCGAGGCAATCGGGTATTCTTTCGTAATTTTTTGTGGTTTTGTAAACAATTTTTGTTCATCAATCTTCGACGGCACCGCAATACGATCAAATGAATTTAAATAATTTTGATCCAAAAATGCTAGTTTTTCTAAAATATCCATATCACCATATAAATAAATATAACTATTGGTCGGATGGTAATATTTATTATGAAAATCAATAAACATTTCCTGTGTCAATTCTGGAATGGATTCAGGATCGCCACCGGATTCAAAACCATAGGTCGTATCAGGAAACAGCGATATCAATATTTCTTTATCCAAAAGTGATTCAGCGGAAGACAACGCACCTTTCATTTCATTATACACAACGCCGCTATAGGTAAGTTCATCTTCCGGTTTTTCGATTTCGTAATGCCAGCCTTCTTGCATAAGAATCTCCGGCTGTGTATACATCGCTGGATAAAAAACAGCATCAAGATACACATCCATGAGGTTTTGAAAATCTTTATCATTGCGACTGGCTACCGGATACATCGTCTTATCTGGAAAAGTCATGGCATTTAAATACGTATTAAGTGAACCTTTGACAAGCTCAACAAAAGGTTCTTTCATCGGAAACTTACGCGAACCACAAAGGGTCGAATGTTCAACGATATGAGCAACACCAGTGTCATCGGTTGGTGGTGTACGAAATGTAATCGAAAATACTTTATTATCATCTTTATTTTCTAAAAACAAAAGTCTGGCACCGCTTTTTTCATGCTCAAATTGATAGGTTGTCGACGCTACTTCTTTTATTTTTTTCACAGTAAGCAAGCGGAAACCATGATAGCTTTTATTTATTTCTAATGTCATCTAATCTACTCCTTTTATTATCAAACTATACGGATCAAAAAGCCTTCATTATGATAGTTCATTAACATAATTTATCTAAGTATTATAATAAATCTTTAATTTCCATTATAACACATCTACAGCCTCTTATCCTATCGTGAAAAAAGGAGAATTTCCACAAAAAAACGCGACAAAGAAAAAAATCTCTTTGTCGTGAAAAATTCCAGAATTTTATTTGAGACGATTTAATGCCCGGTAAGCAATATCTGTGCGATAGTGTTTATTCGCAAAATCAATTTTACTTACCCCAAGATAAGCTTTCGCAACAGCATCTTTAATATCAGGTGCTGTTGCTACAACGCCAAGTACACGTCCGCCGTTGGTTACAATCTGCTTACCAGCTATAGCAGTGCCTGCATGGAAAACAAACGCGCCAGATGCTTGCGCTGCGACAAGACCAGAAATGACATCATTCTTTTTGTAAGATTTCGGATAGCCGCCAGCTGCCATAACAACACAAACCGCTTTTTCATCAGACCACTCTACTTTAGCAGCTTTTAGTGTACCTCCGACACAAGCCAGCATAACATCTACCAAATCACTTTTGAGCAAAGGCAGTACTACTTGCGTTTCAGGATCACCAAAACGGGCATTAAATTCAATGACTTTCGGACCATCATTTGTAATCATTATCCCTGCATACAGACAGCCCACATAGTTCCGACCTTCCGCTTTCATTGCAGCAATTGTTGGTTCCAGAACTTCTTTTTGAATCTTTTCTAAAATAGAAGCCGTCACGACCGGCGCTGGTGCATAAGCTCCCATGCCGCCCGTATTAGGTCCCTCATCATTATCATAAGCTCGTTTATGATCCTGAGAAGACACCATCGGTACAATTGTATCCCCATCAGTAAAAGCAAGTAACGATGCTTCTTCCCCCATCAAACATTCTTCAATTACAACACGGCTTCCAGCCTTGCCAAAAGCATGATCACACATAATTTCATCGACAGCAGCCAAAGCTTCTTCTATTGAAGCAGCAACTATAACACCTTTACCAGCAGCCAGACCATCTGCCTTGATGACAATCGGCGCACCTTCTTTTTGTATATAAGCCCGCGCTTTTTCGACATCCGTGAACACTTCATATTTCGCTGTTGGAATACCATATTTCTTCATCAAATTTTTCGAAAAAGATTTTGATCCTTCAATTTCAGCTGCTGCCTGATTTGGACCAAAAGCCTTAATTCCCGCTGCCATAAAAGCATCAACGGCTCCATTTATAAGTGGTACTTCCGGTCCAACAACAACCAAATCAATGTTTTGTTTTTTGGCAAAGTCGACTAGTCCAGCATTATCCATAATATCAATCGTATCGATACATTCAGCCAGTTGCATCATCCCAGGATTCCCCGGAATTGCATAAATTGTACCTACTTGTTTACTTTGCGAAAGTTTCCAGACCAATGTATGTTCGCGACCGCCGCCGCCAATCACTAAAATATGCACAAATACACTTCCTTATCGAAAAAGACGCACTCTGTATAAGTGCGCCTCTATTTTTTTACTAAAAGGCATCAACCTTGAAGCTGTTTTGCCAGATATTCCTGGATACACTCATCATACTTCGCCGTGTGATTAAATGCCTCCTGGGCAAGCTGCATCCGAAACACATCGCTTGTACCGCCAACTTTGGCAATAGCAGCGGCAATTTCATTATAACGATCCGGATTTACGACAACCGTAACAAATTTGAAATTTTTTGCTGCAGCACGAATCATAGCCGGACCACCAATATCAATATTTTCAACAGCTTCAGCTAGACTTACATTTGGTTTGGCAATCGTCTGACGAAATGGGTATAGATTTACCACAACCATATCAATACCAGTAATCTTATGTTCATGCATCGCTTTGACGTGTTCTTCATTATCACGAACAGCCAAAATACCACCGTGAATATAAGGATTCAAAGTCTTGACCCTGCCATCCATAATTTCAGGAAACCCTGTAACATCACTCACATACATAACTGGAATACCCGCTTCTTTGATTGCCTTCATCGTACCACCAGTTGAAATGATTTCCACACCAGCTTCGTTGAGTTTTCTAGCAAAATCTACAATACCTGTTTTATCGGAAACGCTAAGCAGCGCACGTTTTATCTTCATAGTAAAACCACCTTCTACTTTTTTAGTAAGAGACCTTAAGACTGAATACTGACCTGACGGCCATTTACGACTAACTTCCCATCAATATATAAGGCAATCGCCCGTGGATATAAACTATGTTCTTTTTCCAAAACCCGCGCGGCCAGCGTATCTTCAGTATCTTCTGGCAGCACAGGTACACTTTCCTGCAAAATAATCGGACCACTATCCATGCCTTCATCAACAAAATGAATGGTGCAGCCAGAAACTTTAACACCATAGGCAAGTACATCACGATGGGCATGTGCTCCACCAAATGCTGGTAAGAGCGAAGGATGAATATTTAAAATACGATCTTTAAATGACTGCACGAAATAAGGACTTAAAAGGCGCATGAAACCTGCTAAAATAACTAAATTCACACTATATTTGCGTAAAGCTGCAACCAATTTTTGTTCAAAGTCTTCTTTAGAGCTGCACTTTTTACGATCAATGCAAACCGCCTGAATATTCGCTTCCCGCGCTCGGTCTAAAGCTTTTGCTTCCGGTTTATCGGTAATGACAACCCCGATTCTCGCCTTAATTTGACCTGTTTCAATCGCCTTGATAATCGATTGTAAATTTGTACCACGACCGGATGCCAAAACGCCCAGCACTGCCTCAGTCATTAAATACGCCGCCTTTAATCGTTACTTCCTTTTTACCAGCCGTAACTTGTCCGATGACAAAACATTCTTCATTTTGTGCTTTTAAATGAGCCTGGATTTTAGGAACCTCTTCAGCATCAACGACAAGCACCATACCAATGCCCATGTTAAAGGTACGATACATTTCTCTCCACTCTACATTGCCCCACTGTTGCAAAAGTTTGAAAATAATCGGACTTTGCCAAGCTGCAGCATCGATTTCAACACCACAATTTTCTGGCAATACACGCGGAATATTATCATAAAACCCACCGCCGGTAATATGAACCATTCCATTTATTTTAAAATTCTCAATAAGCGGCAGACAAACTTTTGGATAAAGTCTAGTCGGACGTAAAAGTTCTTCGCCAATAGTCGAATTTAAAGCTTCGATGTGTTCATCACCTTTAAAGCCTTTTACATCAAAGCAGATTTTGCGAACTAATGAATATCCATTTGAATGGATACCGCTTGACGGCAATCCGAGCAAAACATTTCCGGCTTTAATATTTTCACCGGTGATTATTTTCGACTTATCGACAATTCCCACGGCAAAACCAGCAATATCATATTCACCAACTGGGTAGAAACCTGACATTTCTGCTGTTTCGCCACCAATTAATGCACAGCCAGATTCTTTACAAGCTCCCGCTACACCCTTGACAACGGCTGCTACTTGCTCAGGGTCAAGCTTGCCAACCGCTAGATAATCGAGGAAATACAAAGGTTCTGCACCTTGTACTAAAATATCATTGACACACATTGCCACCGCATCTTGTCCAATCGTGTCATGCTTATCAAGCATAAAGGCTAAGCGAAGTTTCGTCCCAACACCATCGGTCCCCGAAACCAAAACCGGTTCTTTATATTTCAAGATATTCAATGCGAATAAACCGCCGAACCCACCTAAATCACCTAAAACTTCCGGACGATAGGTCGCTTTCACACTCTCTTTAATTAAAGAAACCGAATAATTTCCTGCATCAATATCAACACCAGCATCACGATATGTGAGTTTTGTTTGTTTGTCTTCAGCCATGATTTCCTCCAAATTTTACATTTTTTTGGTTTACCACTTTAATAACCACATTATCCATAACAGAAACTGTTATGGATAATGTGGTTATCTTATTTATTTTTTTTACGCTGTTCAAATACATATTTATCCGAATCCGCTGTATGTTCCTGTTTCATATCAATAGGATAGGAACTATTGAAGCAAGCATAACACATGTCATCACAATTGAGTTTCGGCACGCATTGTTTCAACCCTTCAATCGATAAAAAATGTAAAGAATCCGCACCAATGAATTCACGAATTTCATCCACAGATTTCGTAGCTGCAATAAGTTCCTTGCGTATTGATGTATCGATACCATAATAACAAGGATAGCCAATAGGCGGTGAACTGATGCACATATGGATTTCCTTCGCACCAGCATGTCTCAACATTTTAACAATTTTACCACTCGTTGTACCACGTACAATCGAATCATCCACCATAATAATAGATTTCCCTTCAACAGCCGATCGAATTGCATTCAGTTTGAGTCGAACTGCTGTGTCACGTTTTTTCTGTGTTGGTTGAATAAATGTGCGACCGATATAACGATTTTTAATAAGCCCCTCCGTAAATTGGATACCCGATTCATAGGCAAAACCAGTGGCAGCTGTTGTACCAGAATCTGGAACTGAAATTACGATATCACCTTTAAAACCACTTTCACGAGCCAAAACCCTGCCCATCATAAAGCGAGCATCATGTACACTCTGTCCATCAATAACACTATCGGGACGAGCAAAATATATATACTCAAAAATACAAGAAGCACGTTTTTGTTTTTCCGCAAACTGATAAGAACGAAGTCCATTATCATCGATAACGATCATTTCACCAGGCTCTACATCACGCACAAATTCAGCACCAACAACATCCAAAGCACACGATTCAGAAGAAAGAACCCACGTATCTCCCATTTTGCCGATACATAAAGGCCTAAACCCTTGTGGATCACGGACCCCAATCAGTTTATCTTCCGTCATAATTGTCAGACAATACGCTCCTTCAATCTGACCAAGACTATCGATTATTTTTTCTTCGACAGTAGCTTGACGTGACCTAGCAATCAAATTCACAAAAACTTCCGTATCAATGGATGTCTGAAAAATTGTACCTTCTTCTTCCAAGCGCTTTCTAATTGCTGTGGCATTCGTCAAATTACCATTATGTGCCAAACTAATCTTGCCGCCTGAATAATTTACAATAAGCGGCTGCGTATTTGCAAGCAGACTGGAACCAGTAGTCGAATATCTTACATGACCAATTGCGATATATTGATTATCCATGTGCGGCAATTGGTGCCTGAACACTTCATTGACAAGACCCATGCCACGCGTTACATCCATCCAAGCTCCGTCTGTAATCGCAATACCAGCACTTTCCTGACCACGATGCTGCAGCGCATAAAGTCCCAGATAGGTCATCATCGCAACGTCTTCTTCACGTGAATATATGCCGAAGACACCACATTCTTCCTTCCATTTGTTTGCATCTATATCGATCATTTATCTAACTTCTCCCGTCAACCTGTGCAAAATTTCTTTATAGGCATCTTCCACGTTACCAAGGTCGCGACGGAATCTGTCTTTATCAAGTTTTTCATGTGTTTCACTGTCCCAAAAGCGACAGTTATCCGGTGAAATTTCATCACCTAAGATTATTTCGCCTTTATGACGACCAAATTCAAGTTTAAAATCAATCAATTCAATTTTTTTCGTTGCTAGGTACTTCACAAGGATTTCATTAACTTTTAAGCCAGCTGCTTCAATCACATCAATTTCTGCCTGAGAAGCAATCCCCATTGCTTTAATATGAAAATGATTGATCATTGGATCATTAAGCTCATCACTTTTATAATAAAGTTCCACAATCGGCTGTGACATTTTCGTTCCTTCTTTAAGACCTAATCGAGTTGCCAGGCTGCCAGCTGCTACATTACGCATAACAACTTCAATTGGAATAATATCAAGATTTTTTACCAGCATTTCACGGTCACTAGGCATACTGATATAATGATTTTTAATGCCTTCTTTTGTTAATAAATTAAAGAAAAATGCCGATATTTTATTATTCATGATACCTTTTTCCAGAATTGTTCCCTTTTTAGCACCATTGCCAGCGGTTGCATCATCTTTATAATATACTAATAATTCATCTGGGTTTTCTGTGGCATACATTAATTTTGCTTTACCTTCATATAACGCTTTTTTTTCCATTTTTGAATAAGCCTCCATTTTATTGAACAATTTTTTAAATCTGAATCAACCTATAATTTACTTATAATTGAGCAGCGACGTTAGCCGCTTTTTTCTCTACATCTTCTACCATTTTTTCCCGAAATGCAATAAGTTTTTTCTGTATTTCAGGATCACTCACTGCAAAAATCTGTGCCGCAAAAATCGCTGCATTTTTTGCCCCATTGATAGCCATTGTAGCAACAGGAATGCCTGATGGCATTTGAACTGTACTAAGCAATGCATCCATTCCATTTAAAGGTGTTGCATTAATTGGCACGCCAATAACAGGTAAAATTGTGTAACTAGCAATAACACCGCCTAAATGTGCTGCTGCACCTGCCGCTGAAATAAACGCGCCAACACCACGTTCCGGTGCTGAAGTAACCAAATCTTGCACTTTTTTTGGTGTGCGATGCGCTGAAGCAACAACAACCTCTGTTTCGATGCCAAACTGTTTTAACAGTTCAGCTGCCGGTTTTAAAATCGGCCAGTCAGAATCGCTTCCCATAACTATGGCCACTTTCATAAATGAATCATCCCCCTAAAATCTGGATAATCTTTGTTCGTAAATATACCCTTTACGAGCTAAAGATCATGCTCTACTGATTTAATTATGTTATATATTTCAAAACCTCACATTGCCTAAACCATATGAAATTTGAAATTACACGTAACTGCTAAAAAGCAACAACGAAACAGCCATAAATTTTCTTCATGGCTTCTTTGTTCCATACAAACCGCAAACAATCTCTTTTTGTTTTAAAACACGCAAAACCCAGCCAATACTGCTTTGCAGCATTGGCTGGGTTTTATTATAGATCTGCAAACACGTACAAAGGAATAAACCTATTATGATACGTACAGATAAAAGTATTCTTATTCAAAACAAAAACCTCACTACTAGGCAGACTTATACCGTGGCAAATTCTACCCCTGCCCCATACTCGATTTTTCAAACTAGAAATTAACATTTCCAGATAAATAGAAGTATACGTTGGACCACAAGTTGAGACATTGTAAAGCTTAGAAAATGGCAGGAAAAAACCTCGCTCAATCCATTTAGAAAGAACATGATTTCTTATCGTACTCAAACATTTTAAATTTGCAAAAATATCAACCTTACGCAAATCCATTACCCCTGCAACACCCATCACTTTTATTTACTGTTTTATTATACGTCATAAAAATCAGTAATGCAATAATGGATATATGATTTTATATAAGGGAACAAATTTTCCTGCCGATTTGATCAAGGGGTAACTGTGTTTCCACGGCACCAATATTAAAAGCCACTTTTGGCATTCCATATACAACAGAAGTTTTCTCATCTTGTCCGATTGTACGAGCTCCAGCCTTTCGCATGGATAACAGCCCCTTAGCACCATCAAACCCCATTCCAGTCATAATGATGCCAATCGCATTATCACCAAACTTCGCCACCGAATTAAAAAGTACATCTACCGAAGGACAATGTCCATTTACTTTTTCACCAAAACAACATTCTATTTTATAAATCGACCCTATCTTTTTAACCTTCATATGCTGATCTCCCGGGGCAATTAATACGTCTCCCGGAAGAATTCGATCCCCCGTAACTGCCTCCTTTACATGGAACTTCGTTATTAAATCCAACCGTTTGGCAAACATATCCGAAAAGACTGGTGGTATATGCTGTACAACAACAATACCAGGCAGCGGCGGCTCTAAGGACAATAATAAATTCGTCAAAGCCACTGTACCACCAGTGGAAGCCCCGATTGCAATAAGCTGCATTTCCAACCGCATCGCATGATCTTTATTTACAGAATTATGTGCAATAGGACTCATAGATTGTATTTTAGCTGCCACTGCCGTTTTAACTTTAAAAATCAAATCATCCAAAAATTCTCGACGCGCCGCTGCCGATTGTCCATCCGGTTTTTTGACAAAATCAATTGCCCCCAGGCTGATTGCCTCAAACACGCAGTTGTTAGCCGCACTAATAACAATAGTCGGAATTGGATATTGCGGCATTAACTTACGTAAAAATTCAATGCCATTCATTTTTGGCATTTCAACATCTAAGGTCATGACATCTGGATGATATTTCAGGATTTTGTCCCTAGCCTCAAAAGGATCAGCAGCTGTTGCTACAACTTCAATTTGAGCATCCGCCGCTAAGCCTCGTGCTAACATCTCACGAAAAAACAACGAATCATCAACAACTAAAACTTTGATTTTAGACAAAGAAATCATCCCTTTCTATAGACAGACGGCATAACATAGGAAAATAATGTAGCATTACGATCAATCACCTCTGAATGACCAATAAACAGATAGCCTCCTGGCTCTAAATATTCATAAAACTTCTCAACTAGCCGACTACGTGTCTTATCATCAAAATAAATCATTACATTCCGGCAAAAAATCGTATGAAACTTTTTCTTGAACGGAAATACTTCATCCATTAAATTAAATTGACGAAAGATCACCTGTGATTGTAATTCGTTTTTTATTTTATAATGATTCTCCTCAAATTCATTAAAATATATAGTTTGCCATTTGCGCGGTAAATTCATGACCTCTTCACTTGAATAAATGCCTTTTTGGGCAAATCTGAGGGCTTGCAGCGAAATATCGGTTGCCAATAATTTGGTATCCCATAGCTGATTTTTTACGGAGAAAAAATCAGCTATGAGCATCGCTAAGGTATAAGCTTCCTCCCCTGTTGAACAGGCTGCACACCACACCCTTAAATCATGATTTCGAATTGTTTGATACAAAAAAGGCAATACCTGTTGTGAAAAAGTCTCAAAGTGACTTGCCTCTCGCATAAAAAAAGTATGATTTGTCGTAATTGCATTAACCAATTCTATATTGGCTGCCCCAGATGCATCCGCTAACAGATATTCATAATATTCCCGCAGTGTCAAAAACCCATGCTCACTTATAATTTTTTGTAATCGACCATGAACTAAATTTCTTTTTTCCAGCCCTAGATTTACACCAAATTTCTTTTTAATGTAGGCAGCTAACTCAATAAATTCAGTATCCGTCATAGAAAGCATAAGTCTCACCTGCCATTATCTCAGAATCTAATATTTACCGAACTCATCATCACTTAAAGCAATCTGACTCGGCACTTTTTTACTATGTTTGCCTTTTGCTGTTTTTGGCGGTTGCGTAAAATCATCTTTATTTAAATAAAAATTTTGTTTTGTCTGCGTATTGACACGCAATTTAAATTGACTGACTGTTTCTTTCAAGAGTTCAGCCTGTGCGCTAAGCTGTTCACTTGCTGATGCACTTTCCTCCGCGGTCGAGGAATTTGACTGTACGACTTCAGAAACTTGGATTACACCTTGGTTGATCTGTTCGAGAGCGATACTCTGCTCATTCGAAGCACTCGCAATTTTTTCCACCAATTCGGCAACTTCTGTTACAATCTGCACAATTTTCGTCAAAGCTTCCGCGGTTTGATTGGCAATTTTTGTTCCTTCATTCACCTTACCAATGGAACCTTCAATCATATCCGTTGTTTCTTTCGCTGCTTTGGCTGAACGAGCCGCCAAATTACGAACCTCTTCTGCCACTACCGCAAATCCTTTGCCATGCTGCCCGGCACGGGCAGCTTCCACCGCTGCATTCAATGCCAGAATATTTGTTTGAAAAGCAATTTCATCAATTACTTTAATGATTTTTGAAATACCGGTTGAAGAAGCATTGATTTCTGTCATAGCGCGCAGCATATCATGCATATACGCATTACTAGTCCCTGCATTTGTTTTAGCAGTCTCAGTCAGTGAGTTTGCTTTATCAGCATTTTGGGCATTTAATTTCGTTTGTGAAGAAATTTCTTCCAAAGAAGAAGATAATTCTTCGACGGAGCTTGCTTGTTCCGTAGCTCCCTGCGATAACGAAATACTCGCTTCCGAAACATTTTTTGAACCCGCCGCAACCTGTTCCGATGCCGCATTTATATTTTCCATGGCTGTATTTACATTATGTGACATTTTATCAAAAGACTGCGCCAGCTGTCCCAGTTCATCGCGGCTATCAATTGTTATGTCTACATCTAAATTACCATTCGCAATTTTTTCCGCCGCTTCCATCAAGATCTGAATAGACTTGCGAATATACTTAGCAATAAAATTCCCCAATAACAACGATAAGATAATGACGGCAATTGCTACAGCCAGTATCATATAAATAGTAAAATATGATTGCTCGGTAAGCATGTCCGACTGCTTAGTCCCAGCACTTTCCATATTTTTAAACAAATCTGTCAATTCATTGTTAATCTCTTCCGAGAGTTGTGGACCACCAGCCTGGCGAAACACCGCCAAGGATTCTACATCTTTATTTTGTTTAGCCAGCTCAATACTACTCTGCCGAATCGCTCTGTATTTATCTAACTTATCTTTAAATTGTCTGAGTGCTTCTTTTGTCTGCTCATCTTGTGCTTTCGACACGAGCAAATTATATACATCATCGATTTTATTATCAACGCCTTTTAATTGATCGACATTTTGCATAATAATAGTAGAATCACTCTCAACAATAATTTTATAATAAATCGCCCGAGCATCATTAAAAAACATGCCCATTTCACCAATATCCCCCGTTACCAGACCATTATTTGAATAGAGATCACTATAGCGACTATCAATTTTATAAATATTATAGACAACCATAACGCTGAGAATTGTTACGATAAAAGATAGAATTAAAAAAGCTCCTGTTACTTTTTTTCCGACGTTCATATCTTTAAACCATTTCACGTTAATCCCTCCAATTTTTTATAAATCAACAATTGCCGCTTCATCTTGATCACTCAAAAGTTTATCACAATCAAGCAATAAATTGACTTCATTACCGGTCTTACCAATGCCTTTAATATATTTATTCTGCGCTGCTCTAATTTCCGGCGGTGGTACGATATTTTCTTCACCAATCCGCATCACCTCAGCTACCCCGTCAACAATCAACCCCAGAGCAATCTCACGTGCCTCAATAACAATAACACAAGTCCGATCATTGTATTCTAAAAATTCTTTTTTGAATCGCAAGCGCACATCCATAACCGGAATGATCTTCCCCCGTAAATTTATGATCCCCTTCACATACTCGGGAACTTCCGGGATTTCCGTAATCGGCTGAATACCAATAATCTCAGTAACTAAACGGATATCGATTCCATAAATTTCCTTGCCAATAAAAAAAGTTAAATATTTATCTTTTTGTGTATCTTCATCAAGTTCCATTACCTCTTCAGCCACTACACTCATCTCCTTTTTCACTTATTGGCTTATACAAGCTACTAAAAACGATTTACAATGCCCACTACGTCAAGAATCAAACTGATACTTCCATCACCTAACAATGTACAACCTGTTACCCCCTGCGTTTTACTGATATTTTTAATGTAAGCCGGAATTGGTTTCACCACAATTTGCTGCTGTCCGATTAGTTGATCGGCAAAAAGTCCGATTATCGTTTTTTCGGTCTCAACCATAATCATAATTCCTTCGTCAAAATTAGTTACGGCGCCAGCTATGTGGTAAATCCGGTGCAGCCGCACAATAGAATAGCACTTTCCCCGTACCATAATCATTTCATTGCCATTCGGATCGACAAGAATATTATCCAGTGATGGTTTAAAAGATTCCCGAATTGACATAATTGGAATCGTATACCGTGACTGCCCAACTTTTATTGTCATACCGGTAATAATGGCTAATGTTAATGGGATTTTCAAAGTAATCATACTGCCTTTTCCCGGTTCACTATTCACAATAATATTGCCACCAACAGCATTGATGTTTTTCATAACAACATCCATGCCAACCCCCCGACCGGAAAACTCTGTGACTTTTTCATTGGTGGAAAGACCTGGTGAAAAAATAAAAGAATAGATTTCTTTATCCGTAAAATCACTTTCATTTTTATAAAGCAGCTGATTTTCTTTCGCTTTTTTTAAAATTCTCTCTTTATTTAGCCCTTGTCCATCATCCACAATATTGATAATAACTTCATTGCCGGCATTATTGGCTTCCAGCGTAATTTTCCCAACGGGGTTCTTGCCCGCTTTTTCCCGTTCTTCGGGTAATTCAATTCCATGATCGAGCGAATTTCGAATCAAATGCATCAAAGGATCGGAAATATGTTCGATTACATTTTTATCTACTTCTGTTTCTTCACCAATTAAAACCAATTCTGCTTGTTTATTCAGCTTCTTCGACATATCGCGAACAATCCTGTTCATTTTTTGAAATGTCCCGCTGAGCGGTACCATCCGAATCGACATGACACCATCTTGCAGCTCATTGCTGATTTTTTTGAGCTGGCGTGCTGCCTTATAAAAGTTATCCAAATCCAAGCCTTGCAAATCCGGGTTTTCTGTAACCATCGCTTCAGAAATAACAAGTTCACCCACCAGATCCATTAAAATATCCAATTTCGTAACATTGACACTAATCATACTGGGATGACTTACCTCTCGCTCTTCTACTTTGACTATGCTTTTTTCCGGTGGGACTTTTTTGAGCAGCACTTCTTTTTTCGGCCAATAGCTGCATTCCGCAACATCTGTTAATTGATCAAGCTCAAGCTCTTTCAAAAATATAGTTCGATTAAGTAAAACATTAATTTCATCATATTCTTTGCTGGTGGTAAAGCATATATTAAACCCATTTTTACGAATTATATTGGCACTTTCATCATCTTCTAAAATATTATCCGGCAGATAATGCAGTTCACCAACAAGACCTTTTAAATTATTGATCAAAGTATAGGCGCGAATATTTTCCATTTCACAATGATCTTTATACGTAACCCTAGCTTGAAAAACATTTACTGGTTCATCTAAATCAATATAGGAACTGACCGTTTTGGGGGACTCCTGAATTGTTTCCTGTTTAACTGGTAATGTCGTTTTTTCTGGTGGTTCTCCATTTGTTTGCTTTAGCTGCAACAAAAACGACCTTGTTAACTCAATCAAATCCGCAGCAATCGCATCTGCCTTTTCACCAGCTTCCATTTTATCAATTTCCGTCTTAATAAAATCAGCAGCATTTAAAACAAGATCAGTCAAAGTAGAACAATCTAATTTTTCCGGTTTTTTTTCACGTACATAAAAAAATATATCCTCAATAGCATGGGCAAGCGCGGTTACTTCCAAGGCTTCCATCATAGCTGAAGAGCCTTTTATTGTATGCATGATACGAAAAATATCGTTGATTTCTTCTCCGCTGAAAGCACCATTTTTTTCACTTTGAATCGTAATTTGCTCCAATTGTTCTAAATTCTGATTCGTTTCAAAAATGAACATTTCCAACATAGAATCCACAGCATCATCAAGTCCCTTCTTATTCAATTATG
>Ga0302200_10000240_pt1 | contig 57684 bp, 58 predicted proteins | sample II_Bog_N3_1_FD_194585 | JGI IMG/M metagenome (GOLD analysis project Ga0302200, IMG submission 194585) | Peat permafrost microbial communities from Stordalen Mire near Abisko, Sweden - II_Bog_N3_1 | ecosystem: Environmental > Terrestrial > Soil > Wetlands > Peat | place: Sweden: Abisko...
TTTCAAATTTCCAATTTGCCTTGTGAAAAATAAATATCCTCCTACAAAAAAAGTAGGAGGAATGCTATAAAGCTGGTTCGAGGAAACCCTTGTACCAATTGGTTCGGCGAATGCCGAGAGTCTATTTTGAAATTAGGAGGATGAACAATGACGAGTCAAAGTTCAAATAATAAAATTATTATTAGTGAAGTTATGATGCCAAGTCAGGCAAATGTGGCAGGTAATGTCCATGGTGGAGAAATCATGAAGATGATGGATTCATCTGCTTATGCGGCGGCAAGAAGATATTCAAGATCAAATGTAGTGACGGCAAGGGTCGATGAACTTGAATTCCATTTGCCAATTTTGATTGGCGATCTTGTTGTATGCACGGCGCAGATCGTTTTTGTTGGACATAGTTCAATGGAAGTAGCGGTTAATGTAGAAGTAGAAGATCTTGAACATGAAGGTAAACCACAACGTGCTTTATCGGCATATTTTACTATGGTTGCTCTTGATCGCAATGCAAAACCTAGGTCGGTGCCGCCTTTGGTATTGGATACGGAAGAAACCAAAAATGCTTTTGAAGAAGGAAAACGCCGTTATGAAGAACATAAGGCGAAAAAAAAGCAGCAGATATTGGATGCAAAAGCAGCTAGAGCTGCGCGCGAGGCAAAAAGTAAATAAGTATAGTTTACGAAATTAAAGAATTTTGATCTGATTAATTGTTCTTTCGGAAAGGGGCAGCCAGTTTTTGCGGTCCATCGTCTCTTTCGGAGGATGATTTTGAAGAAATTTTTAATTTGCCCGATATATCAGCAGATTTGTATATTTTTGTATATGAATCTGTTTATTTTTATTTGATTTGTTTACAGTATTGGGGATAAATAAAAAATACTTGTCAATATTGTTACGGTATGTTATTCTGTAGAAGATATATGACACATACGTTGCAGAGGAATAGTAAAGTTCATGGAAATCTACAGAGACCTGTTGGTTGGTGCGAAACAGGGCGGAAATGAATTCGAACTCACCTTGAAGTAGCTCGCTGAAATGGAAAAAGTAAGTTGAGACGGGGCCTAGCCGTTACAATAGGAGGATATAAGGCTTGTATGAGTCCGTATCTGTTAGAGTGCATACTTATTTGAGTATGAATTAGAGTGGTAACACGTAAGCATAGTCTTTCGTCTCTTGGTAGAGATGAAAGGCTTTTTTTGTTGTCTAAAATGCGAGGGGAAGGGAATTTTAACATGAAAAATTATAATAAATACAAAAAAGGTTATTTTATGCCGCCGAAGGTAGATATGAGTTGGGCACAAAAAGAATATGTAGAAAAAGCACCAATTTGGTGCAGTGTTGATTTGCGAGATGGTAATCAGGCGTTGATTATTCCAATGAGCCTGGATGAAAAAATTGAATTCTTTAAGATGTTGGTTAAAATCGGTTTTAAAGAAATTGAAGTTGGTTTTCCGGCTGCCTCCGAAACGGAATATGATTTTTTGCGTAAACTGGTTGAAGACGATTTGATTCCAGAGGATGTAACGATTCAGGTGTTAACGCAGGCCAGAGAACATATTATCAACAAAACATTTGCTGCTTTAGATGGTGTAAAAAAAGCGATTGTACATGTTTATAATTCGACATCCGTCGCGCAGCGTGAACAGGTATTTAAAAAATCAAAAACTGAAATCAAACAAATTGCGGTGGAAGGAGCCAAACTTTTAAAAACGTTTACCGAAAAAGTGGGAGCTGATTATCAGTTTGAATATTCACCAGAGAGTTTTACGGGAACGGAAATTGAATTTGCCTTAGAAGTCTGTAATGCGGTGATTGATATCTGGCAGCCAACGCCAGACAGAAAAGTGATTATAAATCTACCGGTTACCGTCGCAATGTCTATGCCGCATATTTATGCTGCTCAAATCGCGTATATGTCACAGAATATGAAGTGCAGAGACAGTGTGGTGATTTCGCTGCATCCGCATAATGATCGCGGCTGTGGTGTAGCGGATTCGGAAATGGGATTATTAGCGGGAGCTGATCGTATTGAAGGGACTTTATTCGGCAACGGCGAACGGACTGGGAATGCCGATATCATTACCATTGCGATGAATATGTTTGCGCTAGGTGTAGATCCGAAGCTTGATTTTTCGAATATGCCGGAACTGATTGAACTATATGAACGAGTGACTAGAATGCAGGTTTATGCTCGTCAGCCTTATTCTGGTGAACTTGTATTTGCTGCGTTTTCAGGATCGCATCAGGATGCAATTGCAAAAGGGATGAATTGGCGTAAAACAGAAGACATCAAGCATTGGACGGTGCCTTATCTTTTGATCGATCCCAATGATGTTGGTCGTGAATATGATGGAGATGTGATTCGTATCAACAGCCAATCTGGTAAAGGGGGCGTTGGTTATCTGATGGAACAAAAATATGGTCTCGATATGCCAAAGAAAATGCGGGAGAACTTTAGTTATCGTGTAAAAAGTGTGTCAGATCATAAACATCAAGAATTGCTGCCAGACGATTTGTATCGCATTTTTCGTGATGAATATGTAAATGTTGAGACGAAGATTAAACTGATTGATTTTATTTTAAAAAAAGAACCAGATGGTTCACGAAAAGGAGCAGTTCATCTTGAGGTAGATCGTAAAGAGGTAGTTTGTGAAGCGGTTGGTAATGGACGTCTTGATGCGGTAAGCAATGCTGTACAAGGTTATCTTGGCGTACAGTATTCACACTTGACCTATAGTGAACATGCACTTGAGATTGGGTCGACATCAAGGGCAATGGCTTATATTAGCATTACAGGAGACGACGGAAAAGTGATATGGGGTGCTGGTATGGATACTGATATTATTACGGCATCCGTAAAGGCTTTATTTAGTGCGATTAATCGGATGATTGCTGCTAAGTAAAAGAAGGTACATGGCTGGATTGAAAAACCAGCCATGTACCTTCTTTACAGCTTTACAATTTTTTATTAAAAATAGTGTTGACAGATTACGCAATGTACGTTATTATAATATTAATTTCAAATTGAGTGTAAAACATTGAACAGGAAATAGTAAATATACATACTTTTGTCCAGCGAGTCGGCGGTCGGGAAACCGGAGGTGTAATGGTCGATCTGAAGCGTATATTGAATGGTCCTGTGAGTGTCCACCGAAAACTAGTGGTAGTGAGTAGGCTGGAACGGTTGCCACCGTTATTGGGCTAGGGTATCAGGCTTTTGGTCTCGTACTTGAACAGAGAGAATGCTGTTTTTACGTAGGGTGGCAGACGAAACCATTTCGTCCCTTAGAGGGGGTGGAGTGGATTTTTTATTTTCTGGCGATAAAACAGTATTTTGAATTAGGGTGGTACAGCGAAAACCATTTCGCCCCTTACATATGCATATGTATGTGAGGGGGCGGAATGGTTTATTTTTTTACTGATAAATATTGAAAATTTAAATAGAAGGTGGAGTGGTCTTTTATGTTGAAAGCGTATTTGAATCATGTGATTGCGGGGCAGGATTTGTCTAAAGAACAATCTGCAGCAGCGATGGAAGTTATCATGAGCGGCTCGGCCAGTGAGGCGCAGATTGGATCTTTCTTGACAGCACTGAAAATGAAAGGTGAGGCGATTGATGAAATCGCTGGTTTTGCCAAAACACTTATTGTTCATGCAGATCAAGTGAAACATACAAAACCAGTGATTTGTAATTGTGGGACTGGCGGCGATACAAAAAATACATTTAATGTATCTACGGCCGTAGCATTTGTACTTGCCGGAGCAGGTGTTACTGTAGCCAAACATGGTAACCGAAGTGTATCAAGCTCTTGCGGCAGTGCGGATGTACTTGCAGCTTTGGGGGTAAGCATCGACCAACCAGCACAGAAAGTCAGTGATGAAATAGAGCAGATCGGTATTGGCTTTTTATTTGCTCCAGCACTTAATAAAGCAATGGCGTATGTTGCGAAAGCTCGTAAAGAGTTGGGGTTTCGGACTGTATTTAATTTGCTGGGACCTATTATAAATCCAGCTCATTTAGATTATCAACTGGTTGGTGTTTATGATGCAGCTTTAACTGAAAAAATTGCTGAGGTATTAAAGCATGTTGGTGTGAAACAGGCGATGGTAATTCACAGTGGCGAAGGTATGGATGAAATTTCGACACATGAAAAAACGAAAGTTAGTGAATTGCGAAACGGCAAGGTGACGACGTATTATATTGATCCGCAGGTCTATGGTTTTGCCAACGGCACGATTCATGAATACCAGGGCGGTCTGCCAAAGGAAAATGCTGCTATTTTGTTATCTATATTACAAGGGGAGCAAGGAGCAAAACGCGATATAGTTTTAATCAATGCTGCCGCGGGTCTTTATATAGCCAATCAGACCGTTTCACTTGAAGCAGGGTTAGAACTGGCAAAAACAACAATTGATTCGGGTGCTGCTTTGGCAAAGCTTAATGAATTAATTGAAATAAGCAATGAAGGAGTTCGTGCAATCGGATGATCGTTAAGATATGCGGAATACAGACATTGGATATGGCGCTTGCTGTAGAGAAAAGTGGAGCGGAAATGATGGGTTTTGTTTTTGCCCCTAGTCGCCGTTCTATTGATTCGGCAGATGCGGCAAAGATAAGCCAGCGAGTTCAGTCCATAAAAAAAGTTGGTGTATTTGTCAATGAAGAAGTCGCAGTGGTCAATGCAATCGCTGCGCGCTGCGATTTGGACTATGTTCAGCTCCACGGCAGTGAATCACCTGCTTACTGCAGATGCATGGATCGACCCGTCATTAAAGCGTTTCCTTTTTTCGATGCATTTTCTGCGGATAGGGTGAATGCGTATCAAGTTGAAATCATTTTAATTGATAGCTGGGAAAAAGGGCTTGCTGGCGGTACCGGGAAAAAATTTGATTGGGAAAAGGCCAGCAGTTTGTTAAATAAAATTGAAAAACCTTTTTTATTGGCTGGTGGATTGACTTGTGAAAATATAAAAGAAGCTGTCGACAAACTAAACCCATATGGTTTGGATGTATCGGGTGGTGTTGAGGAAAACGGCATAAAATCAATTTTAAAAATTGAAGCCTTTGTGAAAGAGGCAAGAAAAGCAGAACGGAGGATGGTTTGATGGTTGATATATTAGATGAGATTGTTGGCAAGAAAAAAGTGATTGTCGAAGCAGAGAAACAGAACGTACCGCTGCATGAGCTGAAACAACAGCTTACACCAGGTCATTTTCTTTTATCACGGTCTATGCGGCAGAAAGACTGGAGCTTAATTGCTGAGTGCAAATTGCAATCACCAGCAAAAGGCAGGCTGTGCAGCGATTATTCAATTGTGGATTTGGCTAAAATTTATGCTGGAAATGGGGCGACAGTTCTTTCCGTGCATACGGACCCTCATTTTTTAGGCAAAAATGAAGATATTGCTAAAGTAAAAGCGGCTGTTGATCTGCCTGTATTGCGGAAAGATTTTATCATTGATGAGTATCAGATTTATCAGGCTCGTCAGCTGGGGGCGGATGGTGTTTTGCTGATTGCTAGGATCTTGACGCCAGCGCAGCTTAAGGAATATGTTTATACGGCCTGGAGTCTGGGGCTTGATGCATTAGTCGAAGTACATGATGAAGCAGATATCGAAGCTGCCCAAGCTACGCCAGCTGAACTTATTGGCATTAATAATCGAAATTTGAAGAATTTTACAACGGATATTCAAAATACAATTGATTTAATGCAGTATTGTGATCCAGCAAGGGTTTTAATTAGTGAAAGCGGCATTCATGGAGCAGAAGACATTAATCGGTTAAAAGCTGTTGGCATAAGAGGCGTTCTCGTTGGTGAGAGTCTGGTCAGAGCGGAAAGTATTGCACATAAAACACAGGAATTAGCTTGTCAAGATGTTTTGACTTCAAAGGAAAAAAGAGAAACAGCATGATAAATAATAGGGGGAATATATTATGACAGTAGAAAAAGTTGGACGTTTTGGCGCTTATGGTGGGCAGTATGTACCGGAGACTGTGATGCCAGTTCTTATGGAACTGCAGGCAGCCTATGATAAATATAAAATAGATCCCGAGTTTCAAGCCGAGTTTCATCGTTATCTTAAAGACTATGCCGGTCGTCCAACGATGCTCTATTATGCAGATCGTTTGACAAAACATTATGGTAAGGCAAAAATTTATTTAAAACGGGAAGATTTACTGCATACGGGGGCTCATAAGATAAACAATGCATTAGGACAAGCTTTACTGGCTATGCGTATGGGGAAAAAACGTATTGTTGCTGAAACCGGAGCTGGGCAGCATGGTGTAGCTTGTGCTACGGTAGCGGCTTTGTTTGGACTCGAATGTCATGTATTTATGGGTGAATTGGATATGGAACGGCAAAAGCTCAACGTGTTTCGGATGCGCCTTTTAGGGAGTAAAGTAATTCCGGTTACAAGCGGAACCGGTACGCTCAAAGATGCAACAAGTGAAGCAATTCGATATTGGGCAGCCAATATTACGGACACTCATTACATCATTGGTTCTGTTGTTGGTCCGCATCCTTATCCGACGGTGGTACGTGATTTTCAATCCGTGATTGGTAAAGAAATTAAAGAACAGATAAAAGAAACGATTGATGGAAAAGTAGATTATTTGTTGGCTTGTGTTGGCGGCGGCAGTAATGCTATGGGGACTTTTTATGATTTTAAAGATGAAAAAGCTACCGTGAAAATTGGTGTGGAAGCGGCTGGTCGGAGTGATGTGGATGGTGAGCACGCCAAATCGCTGACTTTGGGACGACCGGGTGTCCTGCATGGGGCTTACAGTTATTTGCTGCAAGATGATGATGGACAGGTTATTGAAGCATATTCCATTTCAGCGGGGCTGGATTATCCTGGAGTTGGACCGGAACATTCTTATTTTAAAGATGCAGGTATCGTTCAATATGTATCGGTAAGTGATGTACAGGCACTGAATGCATTTAAACTGCTAGCCAAAACAGAAGGTATTATTCCGGCAATTGAAAGTTCACATGCGTTGGCTTATCTAGAAACTTTGATGCCAACAACGACGGCAGATCAAACGGTGGTTATCTGTTTATCAGGTCGTGGCGATAAAGATGTTCAGATGGTAGCAAATGTATTAGGGGAGGAAATTTAAATGACACGTTTAGATGATACATTACAAACCTTGAAAGCAAATGGGAAAAAAGGATTGTTTATTTATATTACGGCCGGAGCACCTGATTTTGCCACGACGATCGAAGCAGTTAAAGAAGCAGAGAGAGCGGGAGCCGATGTAATTGAACTGGGGATAGCTTTTTCAGATCCAATTGCGGATGGTCCTGTTATCCAAAAAGCAGCAACAATAGCCATTCAAAATGGTGCAACGACGAAAAAAGTATTGGATATGGTGAAAACAATTCGTAGTTTTACACAAATCCCTTTGATTGGCATGGGCTATATCAATACGATGCTTAATTTTGGTGTTGAAAAATTCATTCAGGAATTTAAAGCGGCGGGGCTCGATGGCATGATCATTCCTGATATGCCGCATGAGGAGTCAGCGGATATAGCACAAATCTGTAAAGACAATGCATTTCATTTGATTGAATTTGTAACACCGAATACAATTCAGACACGAATTCGGGAAATTTGCACCAGTGCGAATGGCTTTATCTATTGCGTCTCAGTTAATGGCGTTACCGGAGTTCGGAAAATTGATTATAAGCCAATCAATAATGTCGTGCAGCTAGTTAGGCAGGAAACTTCGGTACCACTGGCAGTCGGTTTTGGTATCGGCACACCGGCAGCAGCTCTTGAAGCGAGTGAATATGCAGATCATGTTATTGTTGGCAGTGCTGTTGTAAAATTGATTTTAGAGAAGAATGTGGCAGGTGCAGGTGAGCTGATTCAAAGTATTCGTCAAGCACTTGATAAAGGAGGCCTTTAAATGCAGGTATCGCCAACTTTAGATGAATTTATTGAATCCACGAAAACTGCAAATGTGATTGCAATCACCGCTGAGATATCAACGGATCTTGATACGCCAGTATCAATTTATTATAAACTTGTTGGGGATGACCAGGGGTTTATTCTTGAGAGTGTAGCCGCTGCACAGAAATTTGGGCGATTTTCTTTTATTGGTGCTCAGCCGTTTGCTCAGGTAAAAACGTATAAGAATCATACGCGTGTATTGGAAAATAAAAAAGAATTTATCATTACCGGAAATCCAGTTAAGGCAATGAAGACTTATTTAGAAAAATTTAATACGGCGGCAGATAATATTTTATTGCCGCTTTTAAATGGTGGGGCAATTGGTTATTTGAATTATGAATCGGTTGGGACCTTTGATCGGGTGCGTGGTCTCGATATTGATGAGGCTAAACTTTTGGGGCAGTTTATGATTTGCCGTGTTCTGGTTATTATGGATCACCTTAAAAATACGTCGAAACTTGTTTATTTAGCGGAAGTTAATGAAAAGAATGATGCGGCATTCATATATAATGAAGGAATCTGTAAGATTGAATCCGTTAAAAATATCTTAAAAGCAGCAGCAAAAGAGCATTTAGTCAAAAAAGATGATGTAAAAGATCATAAAAAAATTGATTTTTTACAAGACTTTGGTAAAGTGGATCAATTGTTTCTGGAAAAGATCCGAATTGCGAAAGAACATATTGCAGCAGGTGATATTTTTCAGATCGTACTATCGGAACAGTTTCGTTGTAATATAACCAAGCCAGCCTTTCATTTTTATCGTCGGCTTCGGCAGATTAATCCATCTCCTTATATGTTTTATCTGAATTTCGGTGAGATAAAATTGGTAGGGTCTTCACCGGAAATGCTGGTAAAAATAAGTGGTGATCAAGTTTTTACGTATCCGATTGCTGGTGCCCGTCCACGTGGTATTGATGCGGATGCTGATGCAGCACTGGCCGCTGAACTTAAATCTGATACGAAAGAGTGTGCTGAACATGCCATGCTAGTGGATTTGGCGCGAAATGATATAGGCAGAATTAGTAAGCCAGGAACTGTGAAGGTTACAAAACTTATGGAAGTTGAAAAATTTTCCCATGTTATGCATATGGTTTCTGAGGTTTGCGGTCAGGTGAAAAAGGGCAGTCATTCGATGGATGTTCTTGGAGCATGTTTTCCTGCTGGGACATTAAGTGGGGCACCAAAAATCAGGGCGATGGAAATTATTAATGAACTTGAAACAGTCGAAAGAAATGCTTATGGTGGGACCGTAGGTTATATTGATTTCAATGGCAATATGGATATGTGCATTACAATCCGCACTATCCGTATTAAGGGCGATGAAGCTATTATTCAGGCTGGGGCCGGTATTGTTGCTGACTCCATTGCCGAAAAGGAATATAAGGAAATTTTACAAAAAGCAAAGGCTATGTTTCAAACCATTGAGGAGGTTGAGGACGATGATTTTATTGATTGATAATTATGATTCTTTTACGTATAACGTTTATCAGATGCTTGCCGAGTTAGGCGCGGATGTCGACGTTGTCAGAAATGATAAAATCAGTATCGCAGAAATCGAGTCGAAGAACTACGAAGCAATTGTTATTTCACCGGGACCCGGGACGCCAGATGAAGCGGGCATAAGTAAAGCGGCAATTCAGTATTTTGCTGGGAAAAAACCGATTTTTGGTATATGTCTAGGGCATCAGGCAATTGGCGAAGTATTTGGTGCTGTGGTTACGCGGGCACCACAGCCAATTCATGGCAAGGTCTCAACCTTGATTCATAGCGGTTTTGATATGTATAAAGATTTACCGAAAAATATGCAAATTGGTCGGTATCATTCGCTGATTGTTGATCGTGATACGTTACCGACATGCCTGGAAATTACATCGGAACTTGCCGATGGGATGATTATGGGGATAAAACATAAAAAGTATCCAATTGAAGGGGTACAATTTCATCCGGAATCCATATTGACACCAGATGGTCGCCAGATATTAAAGAATTTTCTTCAATCGCTTGCATAAAAAAAATCAGGGATGCCGCATGGCTTTCCTGATTTTTTTATGTATTTTACTAAGATAATTTAGGCATTTTTGCAGTAAATATGATACAATAGAAAAAGTGCAGTTTTCTGCGAAATGTGTGACTAAGTAAGTTAAAGATAGAATCATGGCTGAGTTGATCAGCATGCGTACTTTTAGTTTGGAGGATGTAATGTCAGTAGAAGAATTCAACAATGAAATCCAAAAACGCCGCACGTTTGCGATTATTTCGCATCCGGATGCTGGTAAAACAACCTTAACAGAAAAACTCTTGTTATATGGGGGAGCAATCCATCTTGCTGGATCCATTAAATCTCGTAAGACGCAGCGCCATGCTGTATCGGATTGGATGGAAATCGAAAAACAGCGTGGTATCTCTGTTACATCGAGTGTGTTGCAGTTTGATTATGATGGGTGCCGCATTAATATTCTTGATACCCCCGGGCATCAGGACTTTAGTGAAGATACGTATCGGACATTGATGGCGGTCGACAGTGCTGTCATGATTATTGATGTAGCAAAAGGGGTCGAAGCCCAGACGAAAAAACTTTTTAAAGTTTGCAAACAACGCAATATTCCTATTTTTACATTTATCAATAAATTGGATCGTTATGGCAAGGACCCGCTCGAATTGATGGAAGAAATTGAATCGGTACTGGGTATTCGTTCTTATCCGATGAATTGGCCGATTGGGATTGACGGCAAATATAAGGGTGTATATGATCGGCAGAAAAAGCAAATAGAACTTTTTGATGAAGATGCAACGCATGGACAAAAAGAGCGTACTTCTGTTACTGGAGATATTACAGATCCGCAAATAGCAGAACTTTTAGGTGCAACAGCGCAGCAGGCTTTGGCAGAAGATATTGAACTTTTAGATACAGCCGGCGAGGCTTTTGATCTTGAAAAAATAGCTCGCGGCGAGCTTACACCAATGTTTTTTGGTAGTGCTATGACTAATTTTGGAGTACAAAACTTTCTGGAAGAATATTTAAAACTGGCACCACCACCAGCACCGAGAAATTCATCGGCTGGTTTGATTTTACCAGACAATGAAAATTTTTCGGCATTTATTTTTAAGATTCAGGCGAATATGAATCCGGCTCATCGAGATCGGTTAGCTTTTATGCGTATTTGTTCGGGTAAATTTGAACGTGGTATGTCAGTTTATCATCATAAAACGAATAAGATGATAAAACTTTCCCAACCACAGCAATTTTTAGCGCAGGAACGTCAGATTATTGATGTGGCTTATCCAGGGGATATTGTAGGACTTTTTGATCCAGGTGTATTTGGTATCGGCGATACCTTGTGTGATGCTGGACACAAATTTGATTTTGCTGATTTCCCGGTTTTTCCACCGGAAAAATTTGCCCGTGTACAAGCGAAAGATACCATGAAACGCAAACAGTTTGTCAAAGGGATTACGCAGCTTACGCAAGAGGGTGCCGTGCAGCTCTTTCAACAAGCTGGTGCAGGTATGGAATCGTATATTGTTGGTACGGTTGGCAATTTGCAGTTTGAAGTTTTAGAGTATCGTTTAAAAAATGAATATGGTGTGGATATTCTCATGCAGATGCAGCATTATGAAGTCGCACGTTGGTTAGTTAATAAAGATGGTAGTGAAGTTACACCGGAATCTTTACGTGGGACCGATCGTGGAATGTTCGTATATGATATGAAGCAGCGTCCGGTATTATTGGTCAATAATGAATGGGCCCTAGGATGGATTGTGGATAATAATCCAGATGTAGACCTGTTCCATGTACCACCTGATAAAAAAGAAGCATAAATAAAAAACAGAGGGTTTAAAAAACCCTCTGCTATTTTTTAAAGTAAATCGCTTGCAGCTCGTTGACAATTATCCCTAAATTATTAGGGCGAAGATGGATGTTATAGCCGATAAAGAGCGGGGATGTAGCAAAACGCGGCATGATTTTCACACGAATAAGTCCGTCAACAAGATAAAAGAATAAATTATAACTTTTGCAGCGTTTGGTGAAATGGTTCATGAGATAATCTACGGCAATTTGTATGTAATCAGCAATTTGATCTAATTTGTCATTGGTATCCGGCACGACATTGAATTCGGAAAAACCAATGCGCGGGTAGGTTGAAATGTTAAATTCAACACCAGCGTGTTTATCAATTGCAATACCGGAGAATTCACGCGGATCAAACATCAGCTGGTCATCCATGGATTTTAGTCCAACAATTTGCATATGAGGATGGCGGATTGTGCCACCAGATAATGGACCATGGTTTTTAAAAAATAATACAGACTTGTATTTATGCGAATCAATCATTTTAAACCAATGTTTTACGCCAAAGTGAATCAAATCGTGCATATGCTCTTTGGTATATTCAGGAATATCGGTTTCGCAGGTGAGGCTTTCAATCAATACAGTTTGATCGGAGTCTTGTAAGACTTTGTACTTATTTTGGATGAGGAGCATTTCACCAGCACAATCAATGACATTGGTGAGGTTTTCACGGTCACAGAACGGGCAGTCTGCATCGCGGTTGATGATGTTTTCTGGTTTAGTCAGACCAATGTTGACGTTGAATCCTAAAAGATTGTTTTTCACGGAGGTCACCTTCTTGATAAATTAGTACTGGAATACTTGTCAGAGAAATGATATAATTTTTTAGTTGTCAAAGCGATAGAATGTTCAGGTGCTTGATTTATTCTTATAGTTATATTATATATACTTTAGGGGTAAAAAGGAAAGTGAAAGTTTTCTTTAAGGTAGGTGTTATACAATTATTAGTCAGAACGTGATAAAAGAAAAAAAAGAAAATAAAGGTGAATCTTTTCTTAAAGGGACTTTTATTCTCACGATAGCCGGGATTGTTGTTAAAGTCATCGGGTCTTTAAATTGGATTTTTGTGTCCCGTGTACTGGGCGGCGAAGGCATTGGGTTATATCAGATGGCCTTCCCAATTTATTTATTAGCACTTAGTGTATCAACAGCTGGTGTGCCAGTAGCCATTTCGATTATAACAGCGGAGCAGGTAGCGATTAAAGATATATTAGGAGCTCGGCGGATTTTTCGTGTATCGATGGGGCTCATGTTTTTTACTGGTTTATTTTTTAGTATCTTGACCTATTTCGGAGCCCAGTGGCTCATCGATTGGCATTTTATTCGTGATTCTCGGGCGTATTATTCTGTGGTAGCGCTGGCTCCGGCGATTTTTTTTGTTACGATTTTAGCAAGTTCGAGAGGATATTTGCAAGGTTGGCAGCGTATGACGCCGACTGCAGTGTCTCAGATTGTTGAGCAAATTTTTCGCGTTATCACTATGATTTTATTTGCCAATTTATTTTTGCCTTGGGGGCTTAAATATGCGGCAGCTGGTGCGAGTTTAGGTGCTTGTGCTGGTGCAATAACAGGGGTTATTGTTTTGGTATATTATCACTGGAAACTGGAACGTGATATTATTCGTGATTATGGGCAGCCTTTAGAGCCTGTGAATGTGGATGTTAAAAGGATATCTAGTTTTACAATCATAAAAAGAATTTTTGCGTTGGCCCTGCCCGTTTCGGCGGCCAGCGTCATGCTGCCAATTGTATATAATCTTGATTTGTTGATTGTTCCGGCAAGACTGGAAGCTGCGGGATACAATGTAAATGAGGCTACAGAACTTTTTGGTTATTTAACAGGAATGGCCGTACCGCTAGTTAATCTGGCGACAATTCTTACGGCATCCTTAGCGGTCAGCATTGTTCCGGCCATTGCGGAAGCAAAAGCTTTGCGGGATACTGTGCGGTCGTTTAATCAAACCGCCGCAGCTTTACGTATATCTAATTTTATTTGTTTTCCGGCTTTTGTTATTGTTCTTATGCTCGATGTACCGATTTCTTCGATTATTTATAATGCACCGGGGGCTGGACCGGCTGTTTGGGTATCTTCGTTTAGTATAGTTCTGTTGGGAATACATCAAGTTACAACTGGTGTTTTGCAGGGGCTGGGGCATACTTCAATTCCAATGATGAACATGATTTTAGCGGCAGTCGTAAAAGTAATCTTAAATTGGGTGCTTACGGCACAGCCATCACTTGGCATTATGGGGGCTGCTTGGGCAACCGTTGCGGATATTGGTCTGGCGGCAATCCTTAATTTATATTTTTTGCATAAGTACATTGGTTATAAGATGGAACTTATGCAAGTGTTGAAGACCATTGCTTCGGCAGGGGTCATGGCAGGGGCCGTTTATTTTTCATATCACTATATTTTGGCTTATACCGCAGCGAATGCACTGTCAACCTTTAGCGCGGTTTTTATTGGCTGTATTGTCTATTTGGTTGTTTTGTTTCTAATGGGTGGGATTAATGAAGCGGATATGGAGCGAATACCAGTCGTTGGAAATTGCGGTATTAAGCTCTTGCGCCGTATTGGTGTTTTTAAAGCATAGTTATAAAGGTAGGTAGCGAGATGAAAAAACTAATTTTAGTTTATAATCCGATTTCCGGTGATGCAACATTTAAGTATAAATTAGATGATATGATTGCAAAATTTCTGCAGCGTGATTGTATCGTAATTCCTTATCGAACGCAGAAAGAAAATTTGCAGCCGTTCCGTCAGTTTATTCGAAATATTGAAGTTGATGGTGTGATTATTGCTGGTGGCGATGGAACTTTGCATGAAACTGTCAATATTATGATTCATGAAGGAATTGATTTACCAATTGGCATCATTGCCAGTGGTACATCGAATGATTTTGCTTCTTTTTTAGGTATTGATGTCGATTTAGATGCATACATTGATACAATTGCCAGTGGTCAAACGATACCAATTGATATTGGTAAGATAGGCAATGATTATTTTATTAATGTAGCTAGTGCGGGGATGCTGACCTGTGTTGCGCATGAAGTAGATCGTCGACTTAAAAATGCTTTAGGTAAAATGGCATATTATTTGCGTGGTCTCGGAGAACTTCCTCACTTTAGAGCTTTTTCGATGACAATTTATGCCGACGAGCGGGTTTTTTCTGAAAAAGTATTTTTGTTTCTGATTTTGAACAGTGGAACGGTCGGTAGTTTGAAAAATGTTGCTGTGAATGCAAAAGTTAATGATGGGATGCTTGATCTGCTAATTGTAAAAAAATGTAAGATTCCTGATCTTATGTCATTAACAGCTGAAATTATGGCAGGAAAAAATATAACAACTCGAAAAAATGTAATTTATCTGCAAGCAAAAAATATCACTATTGAATGTGCTGTACAATTAGACAGTGATGTAGATGGTGAACGTGGACCTAGATTACCGTTGTCAATCGCTACGCTACCAGGTAAAATGAAATTATTTTATCCAAAACAATAAAAAAGAATCAGAAGAGCATTTTACTGCTTTCTGATTCTTTTTTTATTCCGTGAGAAAGAGGTTAAAGATTTCCTAAATACTTCGTTACAAATTGCTGGGCAACGCGACCGCTGCGACCAGAATGTGTCATCTCCCAGCGTAAAGCTTTAATTCGCAAATCTTCTTTATCTAAAATTATCTTTTCTTTTTGCAGAAGATGATCAATAATTGCTAGGTATTCATCTTGATTCGGTGAAAGAAAATGGATGGTAAGTCCGAAACGGTCGGAAAGTGAAATTGTTTCGTTAACGCTGTCAGCTCGATATAATTCATCTTGGGTATCATCGCGGTCCTGCCAATTTTCTTTTATGATATGGCGTCGATTGGAAGTTGCATAGATGAGCACATTGTCAGGTCTGGATTCAACACCGCCTTCAATGGCCGATTTGAGATATTTATATTCAATTTCAAATGGTTCAAAAGATAAATCATCTAAAAAAAGAATGAATTTTTTACTGGTAAGTTGACGAAGTGTTTCCATGATTTTGGGCAGTTCAATCAGTTGGCTTTTGCTGATTTGAATAAGCCGGAGACCTTGTTCATAATATGTATTTGCTAAGGCTTTTACCGAGGAAGATTTTCCCGTGCCGCGGGCTCCAACGAGTAATACGTTGTTAGCCGGTTTGCCCGTGACAAAAGCTTCCGTATTTTGAATCAACAAATCTTTCTGGTGCTGATACCCAACGAGATCTGTTAATTTTATCGCTTCAAAATGCCGGATACCAATGAGCTTTTTTTCTTTATCCCAGTGAAAAGCACGATAGTTTGCAATATCACCGGAACCATAGGTTTGATAATAATTTAAAAAGGCATTTGTCAGTGCTGTAGGATTATTGATTTGGTTAATTTGTGCATTTAAACTGTTGAAAGCAGGCAACTCTGTTCTTTTTGTTGGGTTATAATTATCAAGCATGTTTGTATGGAATAGGGTGCTTGGTAAAATATGAAATATTTCATAAAAAAGTTCCATATCATGGGAAAATGCTTGATGAAGGCTTTCACCAATTTTTCCATTTGATTTTTCTGTCATCTGAGCCGCTGTATTTTGACCCTGAGCAAGTAAGTAAATGAAATAAGAACGGAGTAAATTTCCTGATAAACCAAGCACTTCAGCCTGTTCAATTAGAGCAGCGGCGAGTTTGTGCTGGTCCGCTGTTTGTTGCGGGTTTGCAATTGCTTCGAGAAAAATTTGTATTGTTTTGTCACTTAATATATCGCGACAAATTAGTAATTCTTGTAAATTTGGTGTATGCATAAGAAATAAATGTCCTCCTGAAAAATATTCTATCTTTAATATAGCTGAATCAAAGCGGAAAGTAAATACAAAATTAGTAATATGGATCTGTAAAATGCAACAATAAAGAAGTGATTTTAGAAATCAAAAAATGCCGAACTCTGTTGAGTCGGCATTTTTAGCAGGATCTTAGAATTTTAATTTTGTTTTGATACGTTCAATGGCGCGTTCCGTATTTTCTTTATTGCCAAAAGAAGTTAGACGGAAATATCCTTCGCCAGAAGGACCAAAGCCTGCACCTGGTGTACCAACGATATTGACTTCATGCAGAAGTTTATCAAAGAAATCCCATGAAGGCATATTGTTTGGAGTTTTGAGCCAGATGTAAGGGGCATTAACTCCACCAAAGGCTTGGATACCGGCTGCTTGTAGACCTTCACGGATGATTTTTGCGTTTGCCATATAATAATTGATAGTCGCTTGGATTTGAGACTGTCCTTCTGGTGAATAGACAGCTTCAGCACCACGCTGAATGATATAGGCTGTACCATTAAATTTTGTTGTATGGCGACGGTTCCATAATTTATTAAAATCATGTTTGCTGCCATCTTGGGCACGACCTGTTACTGTTTTGGGAATAACCGTGTAACCGCAGCGTGTTCCAGTGAACCCAGCTGTTTTAGAAAAGGAACGAAATTCAATCGCAACTTCTTTGGCACCTTCAATTTCATAAATAGAACGAGGTACATCTTTTTCTGTAATATAAGCTGCATAAGCTGCATCAAATAATATAATAGATTCGTTTTTGCGGGCGTAATTGACCCACTCAGTTAATGATTCGCGTGAAAGGGTTGTGCCGGTTGGATTATTTGGACAGCATAAATAAATCATGTCTACTCTGTTTTTTGGCAGCTCTGGGGTGAAGTTGTTTTCAGCCGTACATGGCATATAAGTTACCTTTTCAAATGTGCCATTTTCGGTTAAAACTCCAGTACGACCAGCCATGATATTTGTATCAAGGTAAACAGGATATACAGGATCCGTAATGGCAACAATGTTATTTGTGCCAAAAATTTCTTGAATGTTGCCGCAATCACTTTTCGAGCCATCGCTGACAAAAATTTCATCTTTGCCAATCGTGATACCACGTTTTGTATAATTTGTTTCAATGATTTTTTCAATTAAAAAATCATACCCTTGTTCTGGACCATAGCCGCGAAATGTTTCCTGCTTTGCTAATTCGTCAACTGCAGTATGCATTGCTTTAATGCAAGCAGCTGGAAGCGGCTGTGTAACATCACCAATGCCAAGACGGATAATGTCTGCGCTTGGATTTTCCTCTTTAAAGATTGCTACGCGGCGCGCAATTTCTGCAAATAGGTAACTGCCAGGCAGTTTTAAATAGTTTTCATTAATAAAAGCCATATAGTGTGATCCTCCTGTTTGATCGATGAAAATTTATATTTTAGATTAAAACTTAAACTAGTATAATTATACAATAAATTTTTAACGACGGATATAGATGCTTTAAATTTTGTTGCTAAGATTATGTTTAGCTGCAAATTTAAAAATTCATATAAATAATGAATCAATATAGATAGTATACATATGTATAAATAATAATTATAGTTATTTGAATTATAAATATACTATTTTTGATTTTTTTTATAAAAAATCCCCAAATTTCAAGATTTTAGCTCCATTATGCACAAAATTGATAAATGTATCTTTCAATAATAAAATTTTACAATAACTATTGATTATACTTTGTAAGTATACTATAATAAATATTGAAGAATTGATTGTACATAATATTTATATTGTTCAGACAATTTAAGCTTATCTGTACTTGTCTTGAAATATAGATAAAAGGCATTATGTATAGTTTTTCACAAGTACTTATTCGTGTACAAAATTTGAGAGGGTGTAGTCTTAATGGAACTTATTTTAGGATTCTTAGTTCTACTTTCGTGTTTGATTATTGGAGTTCGACACGGTGGAATCGGTCTTGCTGCAATTAGTGGCGTTGGTCTTCTTATTTTTACCTTTGTTTTTGGATATAAACCAGGAAATCCACCAATTGATGTTATGCTGACTATCATGGCAGTTGTAACGTGTGCAGGTTTTTTACAAACATCAGGCGGTTTAACAGTTATGTTAAAATATGCCGAAAAATTATTGCGAAGCAATCCAAAGTACGTTACAATTTTGGCGCCAATAACCACGTGGTTTTTAACTGTTCTCTGTGGTACGGGTCATGTTGTTTATACAATGTTTCCTATTATCTATGATATAGCAATCAAACAAAATATTCGTCCGGAACGTCCAATGGCAGTAGCGTCAGTTGCCTCACAGATGGGGATTTGTGCATCACCGGCATCTGTGGCAATTGTTTCGATTGTTGCTTTTATGGCTGTGCACGGGTATAACTATAGTATTGTTCAGATCCTTTCGATTGCAATTCCAGCAACTTTCTGCGGGGTGCTTTTTGCTGCACTTTGGAGTCTGCAGCGTGGTAAAGATCTTGATAAAGATGAGGATTTTCAAAAACTCATTTCTGATCCGAAACAAAAGGAATATGTGTATGGTGATACCGAAAGTTTAATTGATAAGGAATTGCCAAAGACATACTATCGTGCGATGTTTATTTTTCTCGCAGGTATCGTCGTTATCGCTATTTTCGGTAGTTTTCCAGACCTTGTACCGCATTTTTCGGCTGCGGCAGGAAAACCTCCGAAAGCTTTATCTATGACTGTTATGATTCAGATGTTGATGCTTACGGTTGCAGCACTGATCCTTTTAACTTGTGATGTAAAAGCAAAAGACGTTGGCAATGGTTCTGTATTTCGTGCTGGTATGGTTGCGCTTATTTCTGTTTATGGTGTTGCCTGGATGGCAGATACTTTTTTTGATAATCATATCGCATTATTAAAAGAATTTTTAGGGCAAACGGTAACCGCGTATCCATGGGCTTATGCATTAGTTGCATTTTTCACGTCGAAGTTAGTTAATTCCCAAGCTGCGGCTATCGCGATTGTTGTACCTATGGCTTTGAATGTTGGTGTAGATCCAGTAATTATTCTTTCTTTTATTTCAGCTTGTTATGGGTATTTTTTCTTACCAACGTATCCATCCGATCTAGCATGTATTGGGTTCGACCGTTCTGGTACAACTAAAATTGGTAAATATGTTATCAATCACAGCTTTATTATTCCTGGTTTCATTGGGGTTATTTCGGGATGTTGTGTAGGGTATGTGCTTGCCCACACCATTCTCTAATTAAACCATTTTGACACAAGAACCTTCCGAGCGTCCCAGAAGAAGTCTGTTACTACAAGTGTTTTCTTGCAGTAACAGACTTCTTTTTCATGTCTTGAACCCTTTGCTTTATTTACGTAGCGCAGGCATGGTATAATAAAAAAATATGGTAAAATCAAAGAGATGTGTAGGAGGATTTTGTAGTGCAAAAACATATAGGATGGATGGCGGCTGTTTTCGTATCAATCGTGGTTTTGCTGCCAGGCATGATTTTGGCTAAATCAGAAGTTAAAATTATTTCACTGGATGATGATAATCAGCCTAAAAAGGTAGTGCATCAGCAAAAACAGATACTGGAAAATGATACCAATGCAGCTGCTGGCACTACTAAAATTAATCTTGTTTGGCAGCCTACCTTTGAAGCAGTCAATAATTTGGCCTCACTCGATAAAGTGCCAGGCATGAATGTTATAGCGCCATCATGGTTTTCAATTGTTGGTGCAAATGGATTTATCAAAAATAGTGCAGATGAAAATTATGTTAAGAATGCCCATGCAAAAGGTTATAAAGTTTGGGCGTTAATTACTAATAGTTTTGATCCAGATTTAACGAGTGTAGTTTTACATAATCCGAAAGCGCGTCAATATGTAATAAACCAGTTGCAGTTTTTCATCGAACGGTATAATTTGGATGGTATCAATCTTGATTTTGAAAATATTTATGATGAGGATAAAGATGCATTGACAGTTTTTGTTCGAGAAATCAAAACGGCATTAAACCCAACTGGTGCTATCGTGTCAATGGATATTACAGTACCTTCGGAAACCTCACGATGGTCAACTTGTTATAATCGACAGGCATTAGGTGAGACCGTTGATTATATGATGCTTATGGCATACGATGAACATTGGCGAACATCTCCTGTCAGTGGCTCTGTGGCTTCAATCGGCTGGGTTGAAAATGGTATTATCAATACATTAAAAAGTGTTCCGGCAAATAAACTGATATTAGGAATACCTTTTTATATGCGTAAATGGGAAGAGGTCGATGGTAAAGTTACGGCGAAAACTCTTACCATGAATGAAGCTGAAAAACTGATTCGTGAGAAACAGCTGCATCCACAATGGATGGCTGATCAAGGGCAATATTATTTTGAATATGAGGAAGATGGTAAATTATATCGTGTTTGGCAGGAAGATGCTCGTTCGATTGCGCTTAAAGTTGGGCTTGCTGATAAATATCAACTACCTGGTGTGGCAGCGTGGCGGAAAGGGTTTGAAAAGCCGGAAATTTGGGATGTGATTAATAAGTCATTGAATGTGAAATCATTGCTGAAGGAGAAAAACACTGCAGTAGAGCCAACGCTTGAGTCGTTGCAAATCAAACGAAATGACAAAGAAGCAAAAAAACGATCTAGTGATCAGATCAATCAAGTTGTGATAGACAAAATACATACACAATAAAAAAATGACAGCTAGTAAATATAAAAATATATTTACTAGCTGTCATTTTATCTTATCTTATTTTATTTTTGAATATTTCCTTTTTGCAGACTCAACGTTCCTTTACAAAAATCAATGAAGGATTGAGCAGCTTTAGAAATATAACGATCTTTTTTCCAAGCAAGACCAACATCAACAAAAATTGGCTCTTCTAGTGGCAGGGCTTTAATGCCAGGTGTATCTTCGACAATGAAATCCAACAGATAGGCAAGACCGACATCGCTGGCAACAAGACCTTTAATTGTTTCAATTTGATTGGATTCTAAAACTATATTTGGCGTGATATTGGCACTTTTTAGCTTTTGTAAAACTAAATGACGTAAGTAAGATCCTTCTTTTAACATGATGAGATCAATATCATTCATATCAGCAATGTTAATTGATTCTTTGCTGGCGAGTTCATGATGCTCAGGTACACATGCCAAAATTTGATTGGTAGACATTGGCAGAAGTTGCAAATTTTGCGAAGCACCACTAATGATAACAATTCCAAAATCGAGTTCATCTCGTTCTAATTGTTCGCGAATTGCCATGGAACCTTCTTCGTATAAATAAATATCAAGATGTGAATAGCGACGCTGGAAACTGGAAAATATTTTAGGAAAAAGATAAGAACCAATCATTGAAGGGATACCGATTTTAATCGTACCTTTCTGTAATTGTTTATAATCGTTGACCTCAAGAACGGCATCTTGAATATTGCGTAAAGCGAGTTCAATGCGATTTAAAAATACAGCACCTTCAGGTGTTAATGACAGTTGCTTTTGGCTGCGATCAAAAAGTTGAATACCTAATTCAGCTTCAAGTTTTTTTATTGCTACAGTAATATTTGGTTGTGATACACGGAGTCTTTCCGCTGCACGTGTAATGTTTTTTAAACGGCTGGCCATTTGAAAATATTCTAATTGTCGTAATTCCATTTTTTCTCTCCATATTCATAGAATTTAGATGATTTAAATTTTAATGATAAATTGAAGTTATCTAAATATTATTATATCATATTTTGGAAGAATAATAAGACATTATATCTAAAATTTATTATTTTATAAATCATATCTTATTTTAAAGCACAAAGTTCTCTTTTTCGTCAAGTTAAATTTTTTTACATATTTTATTTACATAAATAATATTAATATAGTAACACATTATCGATATAAAATAAATATCATTGAATTTTTCAAATAAATTTAACTTTTTGGTAAATATTCCGATATAAATAACAGGGATATATTAACAGATAGTCAAAGAGAAAATAAATGAAGATAATAATTACAATATTAGATAGGATTTTTCTGCTTTCTTGTGGAATATTATGTATTATTAGATAAACTGATTTTGCTCTGTTATGAGCGTAGGTAAACATTTATGAGTATTTGATGATGAAATTTAGTGGTGCGTGAAAAAGGAGGACTTTCTTTTGGAAAAGTCAACATTATTCGGTCTATTATTAGGGTTTATTTCAATTTTTGTAGGAATGGTTATGAAAGGTGCTCCGATTTCTTCACTTAACAATCCGGCAGCGTTTTTGATTATTATCGGGGGAACTTTTTCTTGCCTCTTGACGGGTTTTACTTCGGATCAAATGCGTACTTTGCCGAAACTAATTAAGAAAACATTCCAACCGCCATCGACTCGACCAAAAGCAGAATTATTGAAGCTTTTTGTTGAGTTATCGCAGATTGCACGTCGTGAAGGAATTTTGGCTTTAGAAAGCAGAGTGTCTGATATTGAAGATCAATTTTTTAAATCTGGCTTAAATATGGTTATTGATGGTATGGATCCGGAATTTGTTGGTGATGTTCTTGATGCAGAACTTGAAGTTATGGAACAACGCCATAATGATGGCATGGCAATTTTTACACAAGCGGGTACCTATGCACCGACTCTGGGGGTTTTGGGTGCTGTGGTAGGTCTGATTGCAGCACTAGGCAGCTTAAATGATATTGATAAGCTGGGGCATTCCATTGCAGCAGCATTTATCGCAACGCTATTGGGTATTTTTACGGGATATGTACTTTGGCTGCCGATTGCCAATAAGCTGAAGATGCTGTCAAAACTTGAAATAGCTGAAAAACGTATGATTATTGAAGGCGTTTTGTCCTTGCAAGCTGGCGATTCACCAACTGCTATCGAAGCGAAATTGATGGTGTTTATTCCGCAGTCAGAACGTGACAAAATTAAGGACAGTAAAGCGGGGGAATAAAATATGGCTAGAAAAAAGAAACATAAGGCACACGAAGAACATGCCAGTGAAGCATGGCTGTTGCCTTATTCGGATCTTTTAACTTTATTGTTAGCACTCTTTATTGTATTGTTTGCAGTATCGCAGACAGATCAGAAAAAAGTAACAGAGATGGCACAGGCATTTAGTGCCGCGTTCAATACGGGGGGGCCATCCGTGTTTGACAAGGCTGGACCTAACATGACACAAGATGCAGAAACTCCGGATGATAAAGAAGTAAATAAGGCCTATATGGAAGAAAATCAACAACTTACAGCTGTAAAAGAAGCTCTTGATAATTATATCAAGGAAAATGGCCTGAATGCAGAATTAAATACGGTGCTCACAGAAAATGGACTTATGATCAGTATTAAAGAAAAGGCATTGTTCCCTTCGGGAAGTGCGGATCTTGTTGCTGATTCACAGAAAATTGGTCCAGTAATTGCCGGATTGTTGGCGTCAATCAAACAGAATGTTGTTATTTCTGGGCATACAGATAATATTCCAATTTCGAATGCGCAATTTCCATCAAATTGGGATTTAAGTTCACAAAGAGCTAGCAATTTTACAAAATTTATTTTAGATCAAGGTGATAATTTAAATCCAGCTCGTTTTAGTGTTGTCGGGTATAGTGAATATCGACCAGTTGCCAGCAATGATTCGGAAGAAGGACGTGCGCAAAATCGACGTGTGGAAGTTTTGATATCCCGGTCTTTTCAAAGCAGTAAAATGCAGACAATGCAATAAATTTTATAAAATTAACACAAGAAGCAGCTAACTTTTTAATTTTGGTTAAGGAGTTGGCTTTTTTGTGGTTAGGAGAATAAATATGATTTTAGGTACAGGAATTGACATAATCGAGATCGAAAGAATAAAAAAAGCAATTAAAAATAAGCGCTTTATTGAAAGGGTTTTTACAACAGCTGAAATTCAGTACTGTCAAAGCCGTGGGATACAGTCGGTCGCATCGTATGCTGCTCGCTTTGCGGGGAAAGAAGCAGTTTTAAAGGCTTTTGGCACGGGTTTAGTAAAAGGAACTTTACTGGACATAGAAATCTTGCCTGATGAAAAAGGCTGCCCCCATGTATTTTTAAATGGATTTTTTGGTGCGGAAGCGAAACGATTAGCGGTACATGAAATTTTTATATCATTAAGCCATGCCCATGCATATGCAACGGCACAGGTAATTTTTTGGAGGGATTCACTATGAAAGTTGTAACTGCAGCAAAAATGAGAGAAATCGATCATGCCGCAATGGAACAATATGGTTTATCGGCATTAGCATTAATGGAAAATGCTGGGGCTGAGACAGCGAAATCAGTTGAGAAGCTTGTGGGGAATTTAAAAAATAAAAAAGTTTGCATTTTTTCAGGATCAGGTAACAATGGTGGTGATGGGTTTGTTGCTGCTAGACATCTTAGCAATCGTGGGGCTCGGATAAAAGTTTTTTTATTAGGAAATGTAGATCATATGACCGATGCAGCTAAAAGTAATTTAGAAATTGTTGAAAATATGAATATTGATATTTTGCAGCTTGTAACGGAACGTGACTGGGATAAAGTACAAGTTGCCTTGGCTTTTTCGGATTGTTTGGTCGATGCGCTATTGGGTACTGGTTTTCAAGGAATGTTGACGGAGCCAATGGAGAAAATAATTCAAATGATCAATAATTCAGGGAAAAAAGTAGTATCAATTGATTTGCCAAGTGGTGTTGAGGCTGACACGGGGCATGTTATATCGGTTGCTGTTAAAGCGAATACAACGTTATCACTTGGACTTGCCAAAGTCGGACTGCTTTTTTATCCAGGTGCACAAATGACTGGAGAACTTTTTGTTGATGATATTGGAATTCCATCCGCATTACTTGAAGATTCCAAAATTAAGCAAACTTTAATTGATTTGAAAATGACCCGACGACTTCTGGTGAAAAGATCGCCTGATGTACATAAGGGGAACTGTGGTAGAGTTTTAGTTATAGCTGGTTCTCCAGGTCTTACGGGAGCTGCTGCCTTGGTTTCAAAAGCCGCACTTAGAAGTGGTGCTGGTGTTGTTACTTTGGCAGTGGCGAAAAGTCTGCATGATATTTTTGAAATAAAATTGACGGAAGTTATGACGGTTTCACTGCCTGAAATTGATACAGGAATACTAGGTCTATCCGCCTTACCGAAATTGCTTGAATTAGCACAGCAGTATGACGCTGTCGAAATCGGTTCGGGGCTCGGGCGAAATCCTGCCACGATTCAATTGATTCAAGAGTTTGTTCGTCAAACCGATCGCCAGTTGATTATTGATGCCGATGCAATTAATGCGTATCATGGTAAGGTTTTGGCACTGAAAGAAGCACAGCTTATGCCGATCTTAACACCGCATTTAGGTGAATTAGCTACTTTGCTGAGTTTGTCGATAGCAGAAATAAAAGAAGATTTATTAGGTGTTTCTCGCAGGGCAGCTGCTGAATATAATGCGATCTTTGTGGTGAAAAGTTCCAAGACAATTGTTGCATATCCAGATGGCAACGTTTATATTACGACGACAGGTAATGCTGGTATGGCAACAGCGGGGAGCGGGGATGTTTTAGCGGGAACCATTAGTGCCTTGTCTGCACAGGGTCTTTTGAGTTACACTGCAGCAATTGCTGGTGTATATTTGCATGGATTTGCGGGTGATTTAGCCGCTCAAGCAGGAATGTCAGGGATTATTGCCAGTGATATTATAAATGCACTTCCGTCTGCTCGTTTTGGAATTGAATCAGAGTAAATCGGCTAAGAAAAAATTGACATTTGAGTATAAAAATTTTATACTAATAATAGATTTTAATGCTATAACTGCGGGGGTGGAAAGATGGCAGAATTAAGGCGCATTATGATCAGTATTCCCGATAATATGCTTGAACAAATCGATACGATTGCATCAATCGAAAAGTTGAGCCGCAGCCAGTTTGTTCGCGATGCAATGGGCATTTATATCGAAGATCATAGGCATAGGGCATTTGTCGAAAGCATGAAAAAAGGTTATCAAGAAATGGCATCAATTAATTTAACGTTGGCGGAAGAGGGCTTATATGCCGATATGGCAGGACAGGAGTAGCCATGATTGTAAAACGAGGGGAGATTTATTACGCTAATTTAAGTCCTGTAATAGGGTCAGAACAGGGTGGATTAAGACCTGTTTTAATTGTACAGAATGATGTTGGCAATAAATACAGCCCTACAGTCATTGTAGCGGCGATTACCGCGCAGATTAGTAAAGGTAAGCTGCCGACGCATGTTGAATTGAATGCCAAGGAGTGTAATCTTGAACGAGATTCCGTGGTTCTTTTAGAACAGCTGCGAACTGTAGATAAAAAGCGGTTAAAAGAGAAAATCACGATACTACAAGATAAATTCATGGTTAAAGTGGATGAAGCCATTGGAATCAGTGTAGGCTTGGTACAATTTTAATTCGTTTGATGTTTAATAGGCAGGTTTTTTCTGCCTATTTTATTTTTGCAAAAAGTTAAGACTTGTCGAGGAGATGGTTTCGATTAGTTTTTTTTTGAAAAATAAAATACAAGTTTGTATCGTATTAATAATAGTAAGTGTTCTTGCTCTAACAGGATGCAATACAGGGACCATGCAGCAGGAACATATTCCAGGTCAGAAATCGCAAGTTGTGACGATTAAAATGCTTGATATCGGACAGGGAGATTCTATACTAATCAGAACATCCGAGCAAGTAATTATGATTGATACAGGTGATGTTGACGAACGAGAGCGATTAATGAGTCTTCTTAAAAATGAAGGTATCACAACGATTGATAAATTGATTATTACCCATCCCCATGCCGATCATATCGGTGGAGCCTATATTTTATTCAAACAATTTAATGTTAAGGCTGTTTATGATAACGGACAAATAACGAATACGAAAACCTATCAAACTTATTTGAAATGGATAAAAGACAAGAATATTGCCTATAAACAACTTTTGGCGGGGGATCAGCTGAATTTTGGTGGTGGCGTCAGTTTTAAGGTTTTTAGTCCAACAGCGCAGATGATTAAGGCTGATGGCGATTTAAATGCAGATTCTATTGTCGGTAAACTTATTTACGGTGATTTTTCGATGTTGTTTACTGGCGATAGTGAAGCAGACACAGAAAAAAACATGTTAAAAAAATATGGAACAGAATTAAAAAGTACGGTATTGAAAGTACCTCATCATGGCAGTAAGACATCTTCAAATCGAAATTATTTAAAGGCTGTTGCACCGGAAGCAGGCTTGATTTCACTCGGTGCGGGTAATGATTATGGTCATCCACATCAGGAGACGCTGAACACATATAACACTTTACATATTAAGTTATATCGTACCGATCAGGATGGTTCGATTACGGTTACCACTGATGGAAAAACCTATAACATTCAGAAGGAGAAATAAATAAAATGCAAGCAGTAATTGATCGTTTTGAAGAAAATAAAGTGGTGCTTCTGTTAGGCGATGAAGAAATAAAAGTAATATTTCCTAAGCAATATTTGCCGGATGGCCTTAAAGAAGGCGATTATTTACAGATAGCTCTTTCTTATGATGCAGCTGCAACCACAGCGGCAAAACGTGAATCCGAACGTTTATTGCGTGACTTGAAACAAATGAATAATCAATAATATTGGAAAAAATAACTTGAAATAAGCAATGGAATTAGCGATAATTTTATTGATAGGAGATGTGCTTTTATTGAGTAAAAAAATACTTTTCATATTCTTTATTTTATGTATTCTATTGGTTCCGACTACATATGCGGCAAATAATCGGGCAGCATATAAAATCAATCAGTTTAGTTATTCGCTGCTTCAAACCAATAAGCAAAATACTGCATTGCGGATTGAAATTGGTTTAAATAAAGCGAGCGATGATTTTAAAGTTCATGTCAATCCGGCAGCACCTGAACAGTTAATACTTGATCTCAATCAGGTTGAGATCGGAAAAATAAAACATAGTATTTCCTTGGATGGAACGTTTGCTAAACGCATCGATTTTTCGAAAATTGATCAAGTGAATAGTAAGGCTGTGATTGTTTTACCGCAAGCAGCAGCCATGATACAATATAAAGTCTATACCGTTGCAGCAGACAAAAAAACAAACAAACCTTTTCGGATTGTGATTGAAATAATGAACAAAGGTTCTGATTTTAACGTAGATGGTGTACAGGGGAAAACCATTATTCTTGATCCGGGACATGGCGGTAGTGATTCCGGGGCGATTGGACCAGATGGGATTATGGAAAAAGATGTAACCTTTGCCGTGGCAAAAAAAGTACGGGCAATACTAGAATCATCTGGGGCAAAAGTCATTATGACCCGTACGGATGATGTTGATGTATATGGTATAAATGCTTCAGATCGTCAAGAACTCCAAGCACGTGTCGATGTTGGTCGGAAAAATCCGACCGCGGATGTATTTTTGAGCATCCATGCAAATTCCTTTTCGAGTCCGCAGGCCCATGGTACAGCGACCTATTATTATGCAAAATCACCAAATGATGGACTATTGGCGCAGGCTTTGCAAGATGGAATGGTAGAATCTGGAGGTTTGTATGATCGTGGTGCATCGGAAGCAAATTTCTATGTGATTAAATATTCAGCGATGCCAGCCGCTTTGGTAGAAATGGCATTTGTTTCAAATCCAACAGAGGAAGACTTATTGAATTCAGATTCATTTCAAGATAAAATAGCGAAAGGGATTTGTAAAGGTCTAAGTACTTTTTTTGGACAAATGAGAAATTAGAGAGGTGGAACGTCGATGTTGAAAAGTTCAAAGTATGGAATTGTAACCATGATGTTCATTTTATTGTTTAGTATAGCAGGGTGTGATTCGGCAGGAACGGCAGTTGATAAAAAATCATCATCTGATACACAGTCGTCGACAGAGCAGCAGAAAAAATCTGAAGTAAAGCCAGATCAAACGAAAACGACAGAAACAATCAAAGTATATTTTCCAAATGATGAAGGAACAAAATTGATTGCTGAATCTAAAAAAATCAAAAATAGTGGTGCTGATCAGTATACTGAAACAATGAACGCCCTGCTTGAAGGCAGTAAAGACAAAAAAGTTGTATCCATTATTCCAGCTGGAACGAAACTACGTTCTGTGAAAGTGGATAAGGGAATTGCCTATGTCGATTTCAGTCAAGAGCTTATTAAGAAATTCAATGGTGGTTCTACAGGTGAATTGATGCTCGTTGGCTCCATTGTTGATACCTTGACGGAATATCCGGAAATTAAGGGTGTGCAGATCCTAGTTGAAGGCAAAAAAGTTGAAACAATTGCTGGACATATGGATACAAGTGAACCCCTTAAAAGAATGAAAGATCTTTTAAAAAATTAGTTGTAAATTTTTAACCTTTTTGTTACAATGATTCTGTTTATTAAATAAATAAAAACTTTATAAATCATTCCACTAGGGGAGCGAAAGCTGAGAGACCGCAAGGTCGACCCTTGGAACCTGTTGGGGTAATACCTGCGTAGGGAAGTGGCTACTGGTTTTCGAGAGAAAAGCCATTCAGCCGTTTTAGGTTGGATGGCTTTATTTAATTTATAGGGGGTATATTAATTATGGCAACACAAATGCAGATGGCTCGTCAAGGAAAGATTACTGATTTTATGAAGTTAGTGGCCAAACAAGAACATGTGGAGGTTGATTTGATTCGTGATCGTGTCGCCGCGGGAACGATCGCAATTTGCGCGAATGTAAACCATTCCTCTTTGGTTCCACGAGGCGTCGGAGAAGGTCTTTCTACAAAAGTAAATGCAAATATTGGTACTTCAAGTGCGTACCCTGATTTGGAACCAGAGCTTTTAAAACTGGCAGCTGCCATTAATGCTGGAGCGGATGCTGTTATGGATTTAAGTACAGGCGATCATATTGATATCTCACGCCAGAAAATAATTGAACAGTCCAGCATTATGGTGGGGACGGTACCGATTTATCAAGCTACAGTCAACGCCATAAAAACCCATGGAGCTGTTGTGGATATGACTTCCGATGATTTATTGCATGCGATAGAACAACAGGCTAAAGACGGAGCTGATTTCATGACATTGCATTGCGGCGTGACCAGGGAAACGATTATGCGGATGCGCCGTCAAACCCGTGTGATGGATGTGGTGAGCCGAGGTGGATCTTTTCTTACAGGATGGATGCTGCATAATGAAAAAGAAAATCCGTTATATGAACGTTATGATGATATTTTAGATATCTGTGAAAAATATGATTCTACAATTAGTTTAGGCGATGGTCTTCGACCAGGCTGTTTAGCGGATGCAACAGATCGTGCTCAAATACAGGAATTGATTATTTTAGGTGAATTGGTTGATCGTGCCTGGAAACGAGGTGTTCAAGTTATTGTAGAGGGACCAGGACATGTACCATATGATCAAATTGAAGCGAATATGAAACTGCAAAAACAACTTTGCAAAAATGCACCATTCTATGTGCTGGGACCTTTGGTTACAGACATTGCACCAGGTTATGATCATATTACAGCCGCAATTGGCGGCACTTTGGCGGCGGCGAGCGGTGCTGATTTCCTGTGTTATGTAACTTCTGCCGAACATTTGGCTTTGCCGACGATTGAAGATGTTCATGAAGGCGTTATTACTTCGCGGATTGCAGCGCATGCAGCCGATATTGTAAAAGGTGTGCCAGGTGCCAAAGAATGGGATCTGAAAATGGCTAAGGCACGTAAGATACTCGATTGGGATGCGCAGATAAAGCTTGCAATCGATCCTGAAAAAGCTAAAACCAAACGTGGTGCAAGAAATGAAGAAGGGACCGAAGGCTGTTCCATGTGCGGCGAGTATTGTTCGGTAAAAATTGTTGGTGAATATCTAAATAAACCGGTTACGTATTGTAATGAGTAAATATAATAGAATCTTTTTTTGATTTTATGTGTTAAAAAAAGGGTTTCAAGAATAAATCGCGAAATGAGTATCATAGTAAAAGTAAAACTTCAAAAAATAAAAACTCGCTAGGAGGGTTTATTATGGGGAAGATAAATAAAATCTTAGTTCCGGTCGATGGTTCGGTAAATGGTTGTAAAGCAGTAGATCAGGCAATCTTTTTTGCGGATAAATGTAAAGCCGATTTAGATTTCGTTTATGTAGCTAGCAGTATTAATAAGGATATTCCCAGTGATCTTGTTTTTGATCGCATCTGGGAAAAAATACCGCAGGATTTAAAAGCGGAACGTCATGTAGAATCAGGGAACATTCCCAAGGCAATTTTAAAAAAAGCAGCAGCCTGTAACAGTGATATGATTATTATGGGAAGTCGTGGATTGGGTCTTTTTCGCGGCGCTTTGATTGGCAGTGTAAGTCAAAAAGTGGTAGAAGATTCTACAATTCCAGTTATGGTTATTAAATAAAAGAAATGACGAAAAGACTGTTTCCTAACATGCCATAGAGCAAAAGGAAACAGCCTTTTTTATTATAAAAAATAAAAGAGACCGAAGGTCTCTTTGTGAATTAACTTATTTTGTGAAATAACGTTTCAATAAACCATTGAACCCAGAACCATGGCGTGCTTCATCTTTTGCCATTTCGTGAACAGTATCATGGATTGCATCAAGATTAAGTTGTTTGGCAAGTGTTGCCAATTCTTTTTTGCCAGCGCAGGCACCTTGTTCTGCGGCTACACGCATTTCAAGATTTTTCTGAGTGCTCGAGGTAAGAACTTCACCGAGAATTTCAGCGAATTTCGAAGCATGTTCAGCTTCTTCGAACGCATAGCGTTTAAAAGCTTCGGCAATTTCAGGATATCCTTCGCGATCAGCAACGCGACTCATAGCGAGATACATACCAACTTCACTGCATTCTCCAGTGAAGTTTTGACGAAGACCTTCAACGATGCGGGCATCGACACCATCAATAATTCCTACGCGATGTTCATCCGCAAAAGAAAGCTCACCGCTTTGTTCAACGAATTTTGAAGCAGGTGCTTTACAAATAGGGCATTCGGCTGGAGCTTGATCTCCTTCATGTACATAACCACAAACTGTGCAAACAAATTTTTTCATTTAAAATTACCTCCAAATATATATGTATAATTTTTATTATATTTTCAGTACCGAGTTGCTCAATGTATTTCCTGTTCGGTATTGATTATGTTTTAAGTATAGCGGATGCTGCTTTATTTTGAAATGCTCATAATTAAGTGAATTTGCTTATTTTTATAAGTTTTTCTAAAGATTTCGCCATAATCCATTATTTAACATAACTTTTCAATTTTTATTATTAAAAAATAATAGTTATTAATTATATTAATGTTGCTTTATTTTTTTATCATATCTTGTTGCGAATGTATAGTATAGGTATACATTGTGAAAGTACACGTTAGAAGGTATAATTATAACAGATGATAGAGTAGGAGTGTATGCAGAATGTTTCAATTTAAAACGTCATCACCAGAAGAAACGTATGCATTTGGGCAAAAACTAGCTGATAAAATTAAGCAGGGAATTGTCTTTTGCTTGGAAGGTGATTTAGGTGCAGGCAAGACTTTATTGGTGCAAGGGTTGGCAAAAGCTTTGCACGTTACCGACGAGGTCACAAGTCCAACGTTTGCCATTATGAATGTATATCAGGGTGATTATACGATGTATCATTTTGACTTGTATCGTTTGGAGGCTGAACACGAGCTGGAAGACATTGGATTTTACGAATACAGCGAAATGGAAGATACTGTAATTGTTATTGAATGGCCTGATCGTTTTCCAGATGCGTTGCCAAATGATTATATTGGTTTGAAAATAGATCGTGGTACGATTGAAAATGAAAGAACAATTACGATTTCACAGAAAGGTAAGAAGAATCAAAAGTTTTATGAGGAGTTGGAAAAGTTTTGCCGATTTTAGCGTTAGATACATCGACATTGGTATCAAGTGTGGCGATTGCATCACCAGAAAAATTAATTGCGGAGTTGATACTACAGACGAAATTAACTCATTCTGAAGTCTTGATGCCTCATATTGAACAGATTTTAGCAATGACAAAAATAAAACAAGTAGATTTGACAGGAATTGCTGTCAGTATTGGACCGGGTTCGTTTACCGGATTGAGGATTGGTTTAGCTACGGCAAAAAGTATGGCATATGCACTTAATCTTCCTATTGTCGGTGTTTCAACATTGGCGGCATTGGCTTATCATTATCCGATACCAAATATATATATAGCACCAATGTTGGATGCACAAAAAGGAAATGTATATACGGCATTATATCGTTGGGAAAACGGAATATTACAAGAAGTACAGGCACCGGAAGTCAAAACGTTTGAGTCGGTTTTACAAGAAGGCCAGTTACTTGATTTACCAGTTGTTTTCGTAGGGGATACGGCGCAAAAACAGGCATTAGCTATTGCCGAAGCGGGTGGAAATGTTATGTTGGCTATGTCTCATCTGGTTATGCCACGTGCCGCTAATGTAGCAATGCTGGGGCTGTCTGAGTTTGCCAAAGGCAACACTGATCATGTGATGCAGCTGGAGCCTGTTTATATTCGACGCTCTGAAGCAGAGGTGCTTTGGGAACGCAGAAATGGGAAAAGTGAAGAGTAATGAATCTTACATTTAAACAAATGACACAGGATGATGTTGATGAAGTTTTGCAGGTTGAAGAAAATTCATTCAACAATCCTTGGTCAAAGCAGTCTTTTTGCGAGGAAGCTGCCAATCCGGTTGCATATTATTTATTGCCGTTGCAGGCGGGAGAAATTATTGGTTATGTCGGTGTCTGGTTTATTATGGATGAAGCCCATATTACCAATGTGGCAGTTTTGCCAGAGTATCGCAAACAGGGGATCGGTGAAAAAATGATGCGTGAAATACTACGCATTGCCAAAAGTCATGGTGTTGTCGCGATGACACTGGAGGTCAGACCGTCGAATGTTCCAGCTTTGGCACTTTATAATAAACTTGGTTTTGTCAGTGAAGGCATCCGCAAACAGTATTATGAAGATAATGGTGAAGATGCAATTATTATGTGGCTTAGAAATATTGATACATTTGTTTAAGAACCGATTTTATTTACATATAGATGGAGTGGAGGTTTTTTTTTGATGGAAGATAAAGCTTGTTTGACGCTGGCCATCGAATCAAGTTGTGATGAAACGTCAGCAGCTGTGCTTTCGGGTGGACGAATTATTTTATCCAATGTCATTTCAACACAAATTCCGGTACACCAAAAATTTGGTGGTGTTGTACCGGAAATTGCATCGCGTAAACATATTGCCAATATTATGCCTGTGATTGATGAGGCACTTAGACAGGCACAGGTTAGCTTAACCGATATAAATCAAATCGGTGTGACATATGGACCGGGGTTAGTGGGGGCACTGCTGGTCGGTGTGTCAGCGGCCAAGGCTTTGGCCTTTTCACTTGACATCCCATTGATTGGGGTCAATCATTTGGAAGGTCATATTTTTGCAAATTTTCTAGCTCATCCTAAACTAAAAGCGCCATTTGTGGCTTTAGTTGTTTCTGGTGGACATACATCATTGGTACATGTTAAAGACTATAATACTTTTTATTTAATAGGACAAACACGCGATGATGCTGCAGGGGAAGCTTTTGATAAAGTTGCTCGTGTTATGGGACTGCCTTATCCAGGTGGACCACAAATTGATAAATTGGCGAAAATGGGGAATGCGGATGCGATTGTATTTCCTAAGGCGCTCAGTGAAAAAGGCAATTTCGAATTTAGTTTCAGTGGACTTAAGTCGGCGGTGCTGAATTATTTACATAATGCCGAGCAAAAAGGTGAAATCGTTAATAAGGCAGATGTTGCAGCCTCTTTTCAGAAAGCAGTCATTGCTGTTTTAATTGATAAAGCATTGCAGGCAGTCAAACAAGCTGGACTTACAAAACTGGTCTTAGCGGGTGGTGTTGCAGCGAATAGTGCGTTGGAAAAACAGTTAAAAGCATCAACGGAGGCTGCTGGGGTTGAATTTTACTATCCAAATATGATATTATGTACAGATAACGCGGCCATGATTGGCTGCCGGGCTTATTACCAAAGCCTAGTGGGGAATTTTGCTGATTTGTATTTAAATGCGATACCAAATTTGAAATTAACAGATAAAGAATAAGAAAAAACATTCAATGAAGAATGCACTTTCTAATAAAAAGTGTGTTCTTTTTTGTATACAATATTATTCATGATCCAGAAGCTGTATTTAAAGGAATTATGGACATTTCAAGGGAAATGAAATATGTGATAAGGAAATGGAGGCTGCTTAAGCATGAGCTCATTAGCAGACAATTGCCGAAAATTTACGAAATTATCGGCAATGCAGATAGAAATTTTAAAACGAATCAGTATGAGTTTTCCACTGATTGCAGATTTGGCTCATGCACATTTAATAGTTTATGTGCAATCGAAAGAGGAGGATCGACTGATCATAGCCGCCCAGGTCAAACCACATACTACGTTTAGTCCGATTGATATCGGACAAGCTGGTGAAAGTATTCGTGCTCAGGAAGAACCCATTATTTGGCGAACCATGACCACAGGAAAACCAATCCAGGGCAAACGGGAATGGGTTTTGGGACTGATGATTGATATGTATACCTTTGCTATTCATGATGGTGCGAAAGTGATCGCTGTCATGAGTTTTGAGACTAATTCGGAAGAACTCAAAATAGATGGTTATGCACAGCTTTTAGAAACAGCTTGTGTTATTTTGGTCAATGCCCGTAAGCCAATTGATGCTGATCTTTATAGGCCGCTTTCAGCGAGTGATGGTATCATCATTACGGATCAAAATAATCGAATTATTTTTGTTAATACAGCTGTAGTTCGAATTTATAAAGTATTAGGTGTAGGGAATTTGATTGGGTATCATATGTTTGATCGTCAATTGACGATGCATATTACCAAAGAGACGATTGTCAGTCAACGCCCTTATGAAAAAGAATTAGAAGCTGGGGACTTGGTCTTAGTTCAGAGGAACATCCCAATTATGGAAGCAGGAAAATTATTACGCCGTGTGGTGATTATTTCTGATATCACTGAACTAAGGATGAAAGACAAAGAAATCCTTATAAAATCAGCAGTCATACAGGAAATACACCATCGTGTGAAAAATAATCTGCAAACGATTGCGAGCCTGCTTAGGCTGCAGTCACGTCGCAGTAAATCGGAAGAGGTAAAAGCAGCTCTTCGGGAAAGTGTAAACCGCATTTTAAGTATTTCAGTAGTGCATGAGTTTTTGTCGCAGCAGGATGCAGAAATTATTGATGTGGTTGAAGTGACAAAAAATATTTTAAGTCTGGTCGCGCAAAATATGTTAGATCCAGAATTTGAACTGGAAACAAGATTTTCGGGTGGCACGATTATTTTACCATCAGAGCAGGCCAGTAATTTGGCGTTGATTATAAATGAGTTGGTTTTAAACTCGATTGAGCATGCTTTTGAAAATCAAACAACTGGTATTATTGGGCTTGATATTACGAAAAGTAAAATGGAATATGTAATTGATCTTTATGATAATGGAGTTGGGCTGCCAGATGATTTTGAACCACATAATTTAAAATCACTAGGGCTGCAAATTGTACGTACCTTGATTGAAGATGATATGTCTGGTACATTCGAATTATATAATGATCATGGTACACATGCAAAAATCACAATTCCTAGTAGTCTTGGAGGAGGTAAATAACGGATGGAATCTTTAAAACTTGTAATTGCCGATAATGAATCGATTATTCGTATGGATTTAAAAGAAATTTTGGAAGAAGCCGGACATGAAGTTGTTGGAGAAGCGGTTGACGGCTATAAAGCGATTGAATTGACGAAAAAGTATCGTCCTGATCTTGTTATTATGGATATCAAGATGCCGGAATTGGATGGAATTGCGGCAGCAAAAGTTATTGCTGAGCTGAAATTAGCACCCGTTCTTTTGCTCACGGCATTTAGTCAAAAAGAAATTGTTGATCGAGCCAAAGATTCTGGCGTATTAGCATACCTTGTAAAACCGGTGAAAGAGAGTAATCTTTTTCCGGCTATGGAAATTGCTTTATCCAGGTTTAGAGAAATCAAACAACTTGAGCAAGAGTTGGATGATGTAAAAAATTCACTGGAAATGCGAAAAATTCTCGATCGGGCTAAAGGGATTTTAATGAATGCATACGGACTGAGCGAGGCTGAAGCGTATCGGAGAATACAGCAATATAGTATGGCAAAACGAAAAACCATTAAAGAAGTGGCTGAATCCATTATTCGGTCTGCTTTGAAAAAAAAATCATAAAGTAAAAATTTACCCTATAAAATGGCAATGAATAACATTTTATAGGGATTTTTTGCGAATAATTGCCGTATTTTCTAAAAAAGCTCTTGATTTTTTGGTCAAAATTATATATCATAAGAATTGTAATTAGCACTCGCTTCACACGAGTGCTAACAAAATAAAATTTATCTACATAAATAAAGGAGGAAAATAAAAATGATTAAGCCATTAGGCGACAGAGTTGTTATTGAAGTTTCAGAAGGCGATGTAAAAACTGCAAGCGGTATCGTATTACCAGATACAGCAAAAGAAAAACCTCAAAAAGGTAAAGTTGTAGCAGTTGGCACAGGTAAAATTCTCGAAAATGGTCAGAGAGCAGCTATTGATGTAAAAGCTGGCGACAGCATCATTTTCTCCAAATATGCCGGAACTGAAATTAAAGAAGACGGTAAAGATTATCTGATTGTCAGTGAACGAGATATTTTAGCAGTGGTTGAATAATTGCTAAATAGCTTATCTTTAACATATTAAAAAATTAGGAGGGTTCTTATACAATGGCTAAACAAATTTTGTTTGACGAAGAAGCACGTCGTGCTTTAGGAAGAGGCGTGGATGCATTAGCAAACGCGGTAAAAGTAACATTAGGACCAAAAGGCAGAAATGTTGTTCTAGATAAAAAATTCGGTGCACCTGTAATTACGAATGATGGTGTTACTATAGCTCGTGACATAGAATTGGAAGACCCGTTTGAAAATATGGGCGCACAGCTCGTTAAAGAAGTTGCTACTAAAACAAATGATATTGCTGGTGATGGTACAACTACTGCAACATTACTTGCACAGGCTATGATTCATGAAGGTATGCGCAATGTAGCAGCTGGTGCAAACCCAATGATCATTAAAAAAGGTATTGAAAAAGCTGTAAAAGCACTTGTTAGCGAAATTAAAAAGAATTCCATTAAAGTTGAAGGCAAAGCAGCAATTGCACAAGTTGCAGCAATTTCCTCTAGTGATGAAGAAATTGGTGATTTAATTGCTGAGGCTATGGAAAAAGTTGGTAAAGATGGTGTTATCACTGTTGAAGAATCCAAGACGATGGACACCAACCTTTCTGTAGTAGAAGGTATGCAGTTTGATCGTGGTTATATTTCTCCATACATGGTTACAGATACTGATAAAATGGAAGCTGTTCTTGATGATCCATATATCTTGATTACTGATCGTAAAATATCGGCTATATCAGATATTTTACCTATTCTTGAAAAAGTGGTTAAACAGGGTAAAGAACTTGTTATCATCGCTGAAGATCTTGATGGTGAAGCTTTGGCAACTCTTGTTGTAAATAAACTTCGCGGCACATTTAAAGCTGTTGCAATTAAAGCTCCTGGCTTTGGTGATCGTCGTAAAGCTATGCTCGAAGATATTGCTATTTTAACAGGTGGTAATGTAATTACAGAAGAACTGGGTCGTAAACTGGACAGTGTTGAAATTGAAGATCTTGGTCGTGCCCATCAGGTTCGTTCTTCGAAAGAAGAAACTACTATTGTGGATGGTTTGGGCGATAAAGCTGCGATTCGCAGTCGTGTTGAACAAATTAAAAACCATATTAAAGAAACAACATCTGATTTCGATAAAGAAAAATTACAAGAACGTCTGGCAAAACTTGCTGGCGGTGTAGCTGTAATTGAAATCGGCGCAGCAACGGAAGTTGAATTGAAAGATAAAAAATTGCGTATTGAAGATGCATTGAATGCAACTCGCGCAGCTGTTGAAGAAGGTATCGTAGCTGGTGGTGGTACGACATTTATCGATATTCTGCCTATACTGGATACAATTGAAGCAGATGGCGATGTTAAAACTGGTATTAACCTTGTAAAACGCGCAATTGAAGAACCAGTTCGTCAAATTGCAAACAATGCTGGTCTTGAAGGCTCTGTTGTTGTTGAAAACGTAAAACGTGCTGGCAAAGGTCAAGGCTTCAATGCTTTGACTGGTGAATATATTGACATGGTTGCTGCTGGTATCGTTGATCCAGCAAAAGTAACTCGTTCAGCATTGCAAAACGCTGCAAGTATTGCAGCCATGGTTCTTACAACAGAAACTCTTATTGCTGATAAACCTGAAAAAGGTGATTCAGGAGCTGCAGCCGCTGGCATGGGCGGTATGGGCGGCGGCATGGGAATGCCGGGTATGATGTAATTTAAACCCAATATTTTAGTTTCACAATGAATGAAATCTGTACAGATTATGTACAGAAACTATAATTTTATGAAATCGACACTGCACATGTTGATTTCATAAAATGAACGGTGTTTAACGTTTTTTTGTAGTCAATTCAGTTTTGGACAGATACTACTGCACATAGTTTCGAGCTGAAATAAGATTATACTGAAGCTGGTTAAACATAGAACGTAAAATAGGTGCTTTTTTATACAATTATTGCTGCACACTTTAATTGTATAAGATTGCTTTTTAAATTTCTATTTAATCAGGTGCCACGACTTGATTATTAGTCAGATTTTGTATTCACAAGACTAGATAAACCTGAGATTTAACCAGTTATTGCTGTACACTTTTGTTAGTAAAAGTGTGGGTTTGTCAAAAATGGAGGGGTATTCTGCCCTAACGGAAACAAAGGCTTCGACGATGATATTATCATTTTCGGAGCCTTTGTTTTATATAAAAAAATATTAAAAATCCGCTGTCAGGTTGAGATTTGGCAGCGGATTTTCTGTGTGGGAGTATCAGGCTAATGAATATGTTTTCTGAAATGAATAGAATTTAATAGATCGACAACTGTAATGAATAAAAAGAATAGACAAATAACTTTTGTTGTAAAAGTGAGAATATGCAATGCTGTTTCAAAGTAAATACTCCACACTCCTAGGACTGGTGAAACTACAAGAAAAACAAGTAAAGCACCAAGTGATATTAGAAATAAATAAGCAGCGGGGTAATTTTTTAGCATGATATCATCTCCTTTTATACCTCTATTATATTCTGAATTTTCTGTTTTGTGAAGTGGGTAGAATGAAAAAGAGGGATAAAATTAAGAGAATATAAACACCTATGATTATTAGGCACAACATAGCAGGTATTTTTTTGAACATATAGAATTTTAAAACATATATATCGATTTATCAAATAGCTGAAAAAATACTTTATTTTATGTAACTCAATATAATCAGATCTTTCTAAGGTTCTAGAAACTCATTTTGTGTTTTACTTATAAGGCATTGCTTTATAGAGATTATAGAAGGAGAGATGTAAAATGGATTGGTTTAATAATTTAAAGGTTAAACAAAAACTTAGTGTTTTAATCCTTATTTTTAGTTTTGCTGTAGTTTTGGTGGGGTTTATTGGTTATATCAATTTAAAGCAAAGCAGTGAATACACGGATAAGATGTATGAGAACAATTTAACGGAAATGCAATTGTCATATGAAAGTCGGATTTATATACGAAGAATTCGAACAGATATATTAGATCTCATGCTTACGAAAGATGTGAATGAAAATAAAAAATTATCAGATCAAATAGCTGATTCTAGAAAATTGCTGGGGGAAACTTTAGCGGAATATGATGTCTTACCATTATCACAAGAGCAAAAAGATAATGTCAAAGAATTACAAAATAATATAAAGCAATACCGTGATGGTAATAATATGGTGGTTGATTTAGCGTTGCAAAATAAAAATACCGAGGCATATACATTATATAAAACTAAGGTAGAGTCTTTGGCGGATCTAACATCTGAGACATTACAAACGATTACGGATGTAGCGAAGAAAAATGCAGAGCAGATGAATCAGGCATCAAAAGATAATTTTGCTAAAGCAAGTATGATGTTTATATTTATTACAATTTTTGCTGTTGTCGTGGGAGCTGGTCTCGGAATTTTGATTGTGAAGCAAATTGTGAAACGTTTGGGTGAATCGGTAAGTTTCTTAGGCGGAATTGCCGCTGGTGATTTTTCACAAAATGTTGCAGAAGGCAATATGCAAGATAAGAGTGAATTTGGTGTCTTGTCAAAAGCAGTCGATTCAATGAATCGAAATATTCGAACCTTAATCAAACAACTACTTAATACATCAGAGCAATTGGCAGCGGCATCACAAGAATTGACCGCGAGTGCGGAGCAATCTGCTCAGGCAGCTTCTCAGGTTGCAGAATCTATCACGGAAGTAGCAAAAGGGGCTGAAAAACAATTGGAAATTGCCATTACAACCAATCATATTGTGGAAGAAATGGCAAAAGGCATTCATCAAGTGACTGAAAATACAATCGAAGTGGCTAAATCTACAGCGAAAACCTCTGTTGCAGCAGTTGCTGGTGGGAAAGCTGTGCAAAAAACCGTTGGGCAGATGGGAGTTATTGAGCAAAAAACCAATAATACGGCGGATGTCATTGGTGAGTTGGAAGGCAAATCAAAACAAATCGGTCAGATTGTATCGTTGATTTCAAATATTGCCGAACAAACAAACCTGCTGGCATTGAATGCGGCTATTGAAGCAGCTCGAGCTGGACAGGCTGGACGTGGCTTTGCGGTGGTTGCTGATGAAGTGCGCAAGCTAGCGGAACAGTCAGCTCATGCAACCAAGGACATAACGAGCTTGATTGCTGAAGTGCAGTTTAAGACACAGTCGGCAGTTACCTTTATGAATGAAAGTAAACGTGAAGTGAAAATTGGTTCGGAACTGGTTGATTTGGCTGGGCAAAATTTTAATGAAATTTTAGAAATGATTAAAGGAATATCGGATGAAATCAATGAAATATCAGCAGCAACTGAACAGCTTACCAGCGGTACCGAGGATGTTGTAAGAGCGGCTAGTGGCATCAGTACACAAACGAAAAAAACTGCCGAAGAAACAGAAATAATTTCTGCGGCAACGGAAGAACAATCGGCTTCTATGGAAGAAATTGCCTCAGCAAGTACACATTTGTCAACGATGGCCGCAGAATTACAAGAGGCTATCCAAAAGTTTAAAGTTTGATTTGCATAAAAAAAGAATGCATGGGCTTTTGAGCCCGGCATTCCTTTTTTTTATGATACCTATGGTTTTGTTATTTTGCTTTGCTGGCAAACAGATAAATTAAGACTGTTGCCACAATGCCGAAGGCACCGTAAATCGGACCTTTTTCGACAAATGCATAAATTGTCGCCGCTAAACAAAAAATTACGGCAAAAAATGTTTGTTTGGCACTTTCTTTACGAAAGGCAAATGTTTTGTAGTCTACACCAGTGGCTTCTTTAAAACAGTCTGGACAAATGATGACCTGTTCATTTTTTTCATCTTTATGCACAAGGGCTTCTTTTTCCGTGATGACTTTGCCGCATTTTTGGCATGTTAACATGGGCTCAACTCCTGCAAGATAAATTCATTATATTTTTGATTAAGTTTTATTTTACCATATTTAGAAATTTCGTGCGATAGCTTGAATGAGTGGATAATCATAAAAGTCTCCCTTCATTGCTTTATAGGCGCCAATCAGAGAGGTAATGAAAAATCCAGCACCGACTATGCATAAAAAAGGAATTAATAGGATACCGATCAGAAGGTGGACTAAAAATATAACAATTGTTGAACATAACACAAACATGGTTTGTGCAATCAAGGCTTGTTTAGCATGTTCATGTACAAAAGGATCGTTTTTTTTGAGCAGTACAATGATTAATGGTACGATAATCAGACCTATTCCGAGGAGGTAAGCTAGATGCGCTAGGATTGCTAAAAATTTTTGTTCACCGGAAATCATAAAAAACACCTCCTTAAAGTTGCGTTCTTTATAGTATAGCATTAAATGGATAGAAGAAAATAGAGTATCCTCGATGAAAAAGGATACGCTATTCTGTTTTTGTAAGCTTTTTATTTCATATAAGACCGATGATTCGCTGGACGATCAAAGATATGACAGCGACTGCAATCCAACAGCACAGCCCTAAAGTAATTGGTTTGAGACCGTTTTGAATTAATGATTTTAGGTTTGTATTTAAACCGATTGCACTCATTGCAAGGATAATGGCAAACTTGCCCATATTGCCTAATGTGGATGTGATTTCGGTCGACAACAGTCCACTTGTATTAATAATGGAAGCAACAACAAACCAGAGGATAAACCAAGGGAATATTTTTGTAAGGCTAAATGTACCGGTTTTCTTTTGGTTTTGTGCTGTATTAAAAGCAAACAGCAGGCAAATTGGTACAATCATCAAAGCTCGCGTCAATTTTACGATGGTGGCATAGTTCCCAGCGGCGGTACTATAAGAATAACCGGCTGCCACGACGGAGGAGGTATCATTGATTGCAGTACCAGCCCACATACCAAAACCAGTATCACTTAAATTTAAAAAATGACCAATAGCAGGGAAAATAAAAACAGCTATAATATTGAATAAAAAGATTGTAGAGATAGAAAAAGCGACATCCTGGTCTTTAGCACAGATAACAGGTGCAACTGCAGCAATGGCAGAACCACCACAAATCGCTGTGCCAGCTCCAATAAGAATCGTTATATCCTTATCAAGCTTAAGCAGTTTGCCGACGCTATAAGCAACACCAAAAGCTGTTAGCAGTGTGAAAATCATTACATAAAGTGACTGTGAGCCGACAGCCATGACATGAAATAAATTCATTTCGAAGCCGAGCAGGATAATTGAGTATTGTAATATTTTTTTACCAGTGAATTTGATGCCTGGCTCAAAAGATGCTGGACGTTTAAATGTTGCAGCTGCAATACCAAGTACAATACCGAATACAGGACCACCAATGATAGGGAATTGATGACCTAAAAAATAAGCTGGAATGGCAAAGAGAAAACAAAATAAAATACCTTTGCTGCAAAGTTGATTCATAAAAAAATCACTCCTTTTCTTGTTATAAGGTTAGCATTTGCATATTGATATGTAAAATAGTATAATTTTATAAAAACAATAGGTAAAAATATATGAAAGGGGTAAAGCGAATGACTTTACGGCATTTGAATATTTTTCTGTGTGTTTGCGATGAAAATCATATGACGCGTGCTGCGGCAAAGCTTCATATGACGCAGCCTTCGGTTAGTCAGGCAATTCAAGAACTGGAAGAACATTATGAAGTGCTCTTATTTGAACGTTTGGGGCGCCGGCTGTTCATCACGGAGGCTGGAAGACGCTTGTTAGTTTATGCGAGGCGGACACTGAGTCTGCATCAACAGACGGAATTGGCGATGTCTGAATTTGGTCGTGTTTATCATCTGCGAATCGGTGCCAGTGTAACAATCGGGGAATGCGTTTTGATTGACTTGATACAATATATGTATGAAATGAATCCCAATCAGGATATTGTTTCCGAAATTCATAATACGGCAGAACTAGAGAAAATGCTGCTGCAAGATCAATTGGATTTGGCACTGGTGGAAGGTGTGATCCAGTCTGAATATTTGATCGCACAGCCTTTTTTAGCAGATGAATTAATTTTTATTGCATCACCACAGAGTGCTTTTTTAGAAAAAAAAGAAATTTCCTTGGCGATGCTTAAAAAAATGAAGTTTTTTGTTCGTGAAGATGGCAGTGGTACGCGTGATCTATTTACGAAACTAATGCAGCAACATGCGGTGGATTTTGAAATCAGCGGTGTTTACAATAATGCAGAAACTATAAAAAAAGCGGTAGGTGCAGGTCTTGGTGTCAGCGTTATTTCAAAGCGTGCCGTAAAAAATGAATTGGCACGAGGCGAGCTATGTAGTTTTAATGTGGAGGATTTGTCATTTAAACGTGATTTTCATATTGTGTATCATAAAGATAAACATGTATCGAAAGAATTGCAGGCCACGATTGAACTTTGCCGAAAAATAGAGGGCATTCTATAAATATTGCAGGAGTTTGTGTGAAAAATCACGAATTATTATTACTTTATGTTATATGTTAAAATGAAAGAACTGAGGTGGACTGATTTTAATGGAAGCAAACTTAACAGCGTCGCAAAAAGCGGCACAGGGCATACGATTATCCTTTGAAGATGCAATGGAATTGTATCGCTTGAATGATTTGTTATCTTTGGCAGAGTGGGCGCGCGCAGCTAAAGAACGAAAAAGTGGCAAGGAAGTTTATTATAATGTGAATCGGCATATCAATTTGACAAATATTTGTACAGCAAATTGTCCGCTTTGTGCTTTTTCCTGTAAAACAGGAGATAAACAGGGTTTTATTTTGTCAAAAGAAGAAATTCGCACTATGCTTATTGCCACTGCAAAAAAAACACCAGGACTGACGGAGATTCATATGGTAAGTGCATTACATCCAGATGAACCATTTTCTTATTATGTGGATATTGTTAAAATGGTAAAAGATGTTTTGCCGATGGTTCATTTGAAAGCCTTTACCCCCGTGGAGATTGTTCATTTTGCCCAGATTGCAAATTTGTCGATAAAACAAGTACTAAGTATATTAAAAGAAGCAGGACTTGATTCTCTGCCAGGCGGTGGTGCAGAAATTTTAGATGATGCGGTACGTAAAATTATCTGCCCGAATAAAGCCACAACAGCGCAGTGGATTGAAACAATTAAAACAGCACATCATCTTGGTATTTTAACGAATGCAACAATGATGTATGGTCATATTGAAACGATAGAACAGCGAATTTCTCATTTATTTACTTTACGTGATATACAAGATGAGACAAATGGCTTTCAAGCATATGTGTCGTTTCCATTTCATCCGGCAAATACAGAGCTTTCTCATTTAAAACGTGTTTCATCATGGGAAGATCTCAAAATGATTGCGCTGTCACGGTTGATTCTCGATAATATTGATCATATTAAAGCTTTTTGGATGATGCTGACTCAGCCAATTGCGCAACTCGCTCTGGCTTTTGGCGTTGATGACCTAGATGGTACAGTGGAAGAAGAAAAAATAATTCATGCGGCTGGGGCTAAAACAAAATCAGGAATTACAAAATTGGAAATTATAAAAATGGTCGAAGAGACGGGTTATGTGCCGATAGAACGAGATACTTTCTATCATCTAGTGAAATAAAATTAGACGTAAGGAGGGGCTTTTATGGAAATTCCTAAATTAGGGCACATTAATTTTTTAAACTGTTTGCCTTTGACATACAGCCTGCAATATGATGGCTTTGACCGGGGCTTAGCTGTTTCATCAGCCGTGCCGGCTGTGCTTAATGAAGATATTGTTCAGAATCGGCTTGACGTAAGTCCGGTATCGTCGATTATTTATGCACGCAATAATGAAAAACTTTTACTTATGCCCGACGTGAGCATTACGGCTGATGGTGATGTTCAAAGCATAATTTTGGTATCGAGAAAACCAATTGAAAAATTGAGCAATGATAAAATTCTGTTAACAGCAAAATCGGCTACATCACATTGTCTTTTGAAAATTGTACTTAGTAAAGCATATGGTGCCAGACCCAATTATTACATCCGTAATATTGATATGGATACTGTGCTGGCAGGTGATATTACAGCAAAACTTTTGATTGGCGACGATGCACTTTATGCGAAATACCATAAGCAGCCAAGCTTGTATTATTATGATATTGGTGCGCAATGGAAAAAATTAACGGGACTCCGCATGGTATATGCTGTTTGGGTTGTAAATCGAAAGTTTGCTGAAAAAAGACCGGATCTCGTGCAATATACATATGAAAAAATAACGCAGGGGTTTAAAAACGGGTATGCAAAAAAAAGACAGGCAATTGAGTCGATTTTAGCTAGCAAACCATTTTCATTTACACAGCTAGATGAATATCTCGATGTGATTAAATGGGATTTAGGGCAGGAACATTTAGAAGCTCTTTTGACTTTTTATACGATGGCACATGAATTGAATCTGATCGATCATGTACCGGAAATTGAAATAGCGGAGGTTTATCGATGAGGTTGACAGAAAAAGAAGGCGTAGAACTTTTATGCCAGGGTGATTTATTGACGCTGGGGAAAATGGCAAATATAGAAAGGCAAAAAAAACATCCAGGGAAAACGGTAACCTTTATCATAGATCGAAATATCAATTACAGTAATGTTTGTGTAAATGAATGTAAATTTTGTGCATTTTTTAGACGACAAGATGATAAGGATGCCTATATTTTATCGAAACAGACTATTTTAGATAAAATTCAAGAAACGATCGATGCCGGTGGGACGCAGGTCATGATTCAAGGCGGGCTGCATCCAGAGTTGGATTTAGCTTATTATGTAGATATGCTTTCGACCATCAAAGAAAAATTTGATATTCGCATCCATTCCTTTACTGCTACAGAAATTTTATATATGGCACAGCAGGCAGGTCGTTCGGTACTTGATACCTTGAAGGAACTTCAGGCAGCTGGTCTTGATTCTTTGCCAGGCGGTGGGGCGGAAATTCTGGTTGACCGAATTCGTCAGCGCGTTAGTCCGAAAAAAATAATGACAGATGACTGGCTTCATGTTATGGAATGTGCGCATCAAATCGGTATGGAAAGTACCGCTACGATGGTCATCGGCATGGGAGAAACCATGGCAGATCGGATCGAACATATGGAAAAAGTTCGGGCGCTGCAAGAGAAAACAGGTGGATTCCGCGCTTTTATTACGTGGACCTTCCAGCCGGGCAATACGCAGCTTGGTGGTGAGAAAACATCATCTTGGGATTATTTAAAAACATTGGCTATGACACGTCTCTATATGGATAATATTTCTCATATTCAAGGTTCATGGGTTACACAGGGGCAAAATATTGGACAGGTTACTTTAGCTTTTGGTGCTAATGATCTTGGCAGTATTATGCTGGAAGAAAACGTTGTACGTGCTGCTGGCACGGCATATCAAATGTCCATCGATAAGATGGTCAATATGATTCGTGAAGCGGGGTATGAAGCGGCACAACGTGATACAGAATATAATATAATTAGGAGATTTTAAAATGAAGACAATTCCTCAAGCCGAATACGCTGTAGTTGGTGGTTCGGGTACATTATCAAGTGATTTTCCGCTAGGCGCAAAGGTGGCGGATGTAAAAATAATAGAAGATAATCTGGTTTTTGAAACACCATATGGCGAAAGCCCGTCATTTCGTATTTTTCAAGTAGCTGATAAAAAAGTTATTACCTGTAAAATGCATGGCTGGCGCAGTGGTGTCGGTCGCGGGGATGCTTCTCGTCAAGTATTTTGGGTATTTCGTGAAGCTGGAGTGAAACGTATTATCGCGGAAGGCGGCGTTGGTACCATTAATCATTTAATGGATATTCGTGACTTTATGATTCCCGATGATTATCTTGATATGTCTGTCCGTAAGGACGTTGGGCTTGAAGGACGCTATTTACTGGTTATGCGCGATGCTTTATGTACACAAATGCGCGCCGAGCTTATCGAGCAGACACGCAAATATTTTACTGGGCGTATTTTTACACGAGGTATTTATGCGAATACGGATGGTCGCCATTTTGAAAGTCCGGCTGAAATTGCAATGCTCAAAGGTCATGCTGATATTGTTGGACAAAGTATTTGCCCAGAAGTATATCTTGCCCGTGAAATTGGTGCGTGTTATGCAGGTCTTTATTATACGGTCAATTATGGTGAAGGCATCGTAAAATCTTGGTCACATGATGATCTCGAAGCTATTTTTTATGATGATGCACCGATGATTAGTAACATCATTCTTGATACGATCCGAAATTTACCCTTTGATGGAGACACATGCGAGTGTAAAGATTTGCGAAAAGAAACATTACTTAAAGAAGTGTATAATAAATAAAGAAACGGGTTACAGAAAAAAATTCTGTAACCCGTTTCTTTTTGATAAAAAATAATTAAGATGGCAATGTCATACTATTTGAACCGTTCAACATATACTTCCAGATGATTGGCAGCATTGGTAACCTCAGCAAGATTCGCCGTGATTTGCTGGGTTGATGCAGCTTGTTCTTCACTGATGGCCCCCGTGGATTCAATCGCTTTTGATAATTCAACAACCGCACCATTTATTTCAGCTAGGATTCGCTGGATTTTTTCGGTTGCTTGTTTTGATTGCTCTGCTAATTTTCGTACTTCTTCAGCAACAACAGCAAAACCGCGACCTTGTTCACCAGCTCTGGCTGCTTCAATCGCAGCATTCAGACCAAGCAAATTTGTCTGTTGGGCAATGTTGTTGATGAAGTTGATAACTTGAATTGTTTCACTATTTTTGTCTTTTAAGTTTGTTGCTAAAATAATTGCGTCTTGTCCGCCCTTTGCCAGTTCACCAGCACTAATAGCAATTTGTTCCACAGTTTCGTAAGCTGTTTTAGTTGAACTTGCCAGCTCGCTTACGGTCGAAATGAGGTTTTCATTGCTTTCAGTATCGATTCCCGAACTCAAGGTTCCGATGACTTCGTTATTTAAACCATAAATCGGCGTAAATATCGTTTTAATGGGACGACCGTATACTTCTTTAGGCACATTGGCGAATGTATCTTTTTTCGTACGAATACACTCAACAATAGTTGGAATATCACCAATTGGTTTGCCCGCTTGTAGATCTAGTTCAAAATCTTTGGCTCGATAGTAATCTAAATACGCCGTCAAATCGCTTAATCCAACGGCCATGTCTTCACGAGAAATATGATTGAGATAAGGTAAAACGAGTTTAAATGCATTGAGGATATCCTCATTTGTCTTTATATTATCAGTTGAAATCATCATAAAGCCTCCTTATGTTGTTTTTAGACATTAGGATATAAATTCGATAATTCTGATAAAGTTCCTCTTAAAATTTTTAATAAATCCTACTTTTCAGGGAAAAAGATAGATAGTTGAGTATTTTGTCTTAGAAAAAATGACATAAATAAACATAGAGATAGGCGATACGAGCGAAATGGTATGCTGCTTTTAGTGAAAAGTTAGCACATATCTGGCTTGTAATTTTAAGAATTTTAGAACGAAGTAGAAAAGTATTATATATTTGTGCTATAATTGAACGATATTAATACATGAGGAGGACTTCTTGAATTGAGCAACAAAGAGATGTTATTAGTGCTGGATTTTGGTGGACAATATAGCCAATTAATTGCCAGACGAGTCAGAGAATGTGGCGTATACTGTGAAATTGTGCCATATGATTGCAGTATTGAAAGAATTAAATCGGAAAACCCAAAGGGAATTATTTTTTCGGGTGGTCCGAATAGTGTATATGCAGAGGATACTCCGAAGGCAGATCCAAAAATATTTGAACTGGGTATTCCTATTTTGGGAATTTGTTATGGACATCAGTTTATGGCATATACATTAGGTGGCAAAGTTGAACATGCTGCATCCGGTGAATATGGTAAAACAGCACTAACACTTGATTCATCAGCTAACTTATTTAAAGGGATTGATTCGGAAAATGAAAGCTGGATGAGCCATATGGATTATGTATCTGAAGCTCCAGCTGGCTTTAAAGTTGTTTCATCTACTAAAACTACACCTGTTGCGGCTATGATTAATGAAGCAAAAAAATTATATGGTGTACAATTCCATCCGGAAGTAGAACATACACCATTTGGCAGACAAATGATTTCCAATTTCTTGGTTGATATTTGTAAGGTTAGCGGTGACTGGAACATGGCTTCATTTGCTGAAGGGAAAATTGCAGCGATTAAAGAACTGGTCGGTGGAAAAAAAGTTCTCTGTGCATTATCTGGTGGTGTGGATTCCTCCGTTGCTGCTGTTTTGGTGCATCGTGCCGTGGGACAGCAACTGACTTGTGTTTTTGTTGACCATGGTTTGCTTAGAAAAGATGAAGGCGATCAAGTAGAAACGATTTTTAGGAAACAATTCGATATGAATTTGATTCGTGTCGATGCGAAAGATCGTTTTTTAGGCAAATTAAAAGGTGTTTCTGATCCGGAAACAAAACGTAAAATTATCGGTGAAGAATTCATTCGTGTGTTTGAAGAAGAAGCGAATAAACTCGGACAAATTGATTATCTTGTTCAGGGTACAATCTATCCAGATGTTGTCGAAAGCGGCACAAAAACTTCAGCAACGATCAAAAGCCATCATAATGTAGGCGGTTTGCCAAAAGATATGAAATTTGGTTTGATTGAACCATTACGGGAACTTTTTAAAGATGAAGTTCGTGCTGTTGGTGAAGAACTCGGCATTCCACACAAACTGGTATGGCGTCAGCCTTTCCCAGGTCCGGGACTGGCAATTCGTGTTTTAGGTGAAGTAACTGAAGAAAAATTACTGGTTACGCGTGAAGCCGATGCAATCTTCCGTGATGAAATCGCGAAAGCGGGTCTTGAAGAAAAAATCTGGCAGTATTTTGCCTGTCTACCTAATATACGCTCAGTAGGTGTAATGGGAGATGGACGTACGTATTGCCATACAATAGCTCTTCGTGCTGTAACGAGCTCCGATGCGATGACTTCTGATTGGGCACATATCCCTTATGAAGTATTAGATAAAGTTTCCCGTCGTATCGTAAACGAAGTAGAAGGCGTAAACCGTATTGTCTACGACGTAACTTCAAAACCACCAGCGACTATTGAGTGGGAATAAAATAAATGTCACGGGGCACTGCCATTTATTCTGATAAGGGCGAAATGGCTAACCCGCCGACATAGACAAAAAGACCTTGCATTAGAGCTTTTAACAAAGCTAATGCAGGGTCTTTTTTTATCCTCAACCCGTGAAAATAAAGGGATTTCTGCTTGCGAAAGAGAGCGTTCACCATGGAGTGGCGGGCATAACTGGCAAAGCCAGAGAGAATATATAAAAGTGCCCTTTACAGAATAAACGGCAGCGCCCCGCGACATGATGATATTTTCTTTTATGCTTTTTGGGAAAAAGCAAAAACTGGTTTACGGAGTTATGGCAGATACAAAAAGTGTTAACGAATGACAGAACGAATTGCTTTGAAATCTATCTCATGGCTATGTTTCTTGGTATTACCACTGATGAAATGGTACATATGGAACTGCCGGAGAAAACACAACAACAGCTTTTTGATGAAAAGGTTTACAGACTTCATGAACAGGGTCTGAAGTATCCGGCTATTGCGAAAGCTCTCAGTGCCCCATATGTGACTGTTAAGGCTATCGGTGAACGGAGGTATGGAGCTATCATAAGCCAACTAAAGCATCACTCAAAAGCGGCGCGAAACCTCAAAACTGGAATCAGATTGATGAGAATACACTACCACTTGTAAAAGAAGCTATCAGACAGCTACAGGGTGATGGAACAACCAGACCTAAAAAGATTACTACTTTTACTGTTGAGAAAATTTTGCATCTTTCCAGTAAAAAAATATCTTTGTATCTACCAAAATGCCTTGCCGAGATACAGCGGTATGAGGAATCACAGGAACAATATTGGGCTAGAGAAGTAGCTTGGGCTGCACGTCGGGTGGAAGATAGTGGTGTCACTTTGACATGGCGCAAGGTAAGGGATTTAACGAATATGCGCCGTAGAGATTTTGAAGCTTGTCTGCCATATATTTCTGATTATGCGGACAGTGAGCTTGCTGAACAGATATTACACCTGCTGTGAATTGCATATAATTTCAATTTACAACTTAGTTAGAATAGCCAAATAAGTAGTACTATCGAGCGCGAATTCTAATAGGCTTAATAATTTCCCTATTTTGCTAATGAGTGTTGAAATCAAAAATAAGTCGTGCTAAAATATAATTAACCTATTCATATATTGAGCTGGTAATCTAAATAGAGAGGTATTAATATGTCTGATCAGTATATTCAGGTAGCAGGTGCAAGGGAACGAAATTTAAAAAATGTAGATGTCCTGATACCTAAAAAGAAAATCACAGTTTTTACAGGAGTATCGGGTTCAGGGAAATCATCTTTGGTTTTTGACACAATAGCGGCAGAATCACAAAGACAGCTGAATGAAACCTATACCAGCTTCATTCGCCATCGTATGCCACATTACGGAAAGCCCGATGTAGATACTATTGAAAATCTATCGGTAGCCTTTATTATCAATCAAAAACGATTAGGTGGCAATGCGCGGTCAACGGTAGGAATGATTACAGATATCTACTCTGTATTGCGACTCTTATTCTCTCGCATAGGAAAACCTTTTGTAGGTTATTCGAATGTTTTTTCCTTCAACAATCCGGCTGGCATGTGTGAATCTTGTGAGGGATTGGGGAAAATTGAAACCATTGATATTGAAAGACTGTTAGATAAGGACAAATCTTTGCATGAAGGGGCGGTTCTTTTCCCAACTTTTGAGCCCGGTGGTTGGCGGTTAACGCGTTATACTCATTCCGGATTTTTTGATAATGATAAAAAACTGAAAGACTATTCTCCTGAAGAATGGGAACGGCTGCTTTATGCTGATGGAATTAAGGTTACAAATCCTTCTTCTGAATGGCACAAAACTTCACTGTATGAGGGCTTGATTCCGCGCATTGAACGGAGCTTCCTAAAAAAAGAGGAGGGTGAAAAAGTCAGATATGGCAAAGAAATCGAGCACTTTGTCATGAAGCGGGATTGTCCGCATTGTCAGGGTGCGCGCTTAAATGCCAAAGTGCTGTCCTGCAAAGTGAACGGCAAGAACATTGCAGAATGTGCAGCAATGCAGATCAGTGAGCTATTGAATTTTATTCAAGCCATACATACTCCCATGGCAGCTACCATTGTTTCAGAACTCATTAACCGGATGCAGCATATGGTATCCATTGGATTGGGTTATTTGAATTTGAGCCGGGAAACCTCTACACTTTCAGGTGGAGAGTCGCAAAGAATTAAAATGGTCAGCCTTGGCAGCAGTTTGACGGATCTCATGTATATTTTTGATGAGCCAAGCATAGGACTTCACCCGCATGACATAAGTAAAATCAATGAACTTATGAAGATGTTACGGGACAAAGGCAATACGGTTCTTATTGTGGAACATGACACAGACATGATAAAAATTGCCGATCACATTGTCGATATGGGGCCAGGTGCAGGAGTTCATGGAGGCGAAATTGTATATCAAGGGAGTTTAGAGGGCTTGATGACAGCAGGTACACTGACAGGAAAATACTTATCGCATAATCCTGAGTTAAAACTTGCTACACGTACACCGAATGGCTGGCTCTCCATTCAGAATGCAACGATGTATAATTTGAAGGACATTTCAGTACAGATACCAAAAGGAGTCATGACGGTTATAACAGGGGTTGCAGGTTCAGGAAAAAGTACACTGGTCACTCGGCTACTGCCTTTATTCTATACTGAGACAGTTTTTATTGATCAAAAAGGAATACAAGCATCGAAACGATCTAATATTGCAACCTTTACAGGCATCTTTGACCGTATCAGAAAACTATTTGCTAAACGGAATGGTGTACCTGCGTCCCTGTTCAGCTTCAATTCACATGGGGCTTGTCCTGCATGTAAAGGTTTAGGGGCTACCTATACAGACTTGGCGTTTATGGACACAATCGATACGGTTTGTGAAGAGTGTCACGGGAATCGCTATATGGACGAAGTACTTGCTTATCCGTTAAGAGGGAAAAACATTGCGGATGTTCTCAACATGACAGTTTCGGAAGCTTTGGGATTTTTTCAGGAAAAAGAAATTGTAAACATACTGCAACGTCTTTCGGATGTAGGTATTTCTTATGTTTCTTTAGGGCAGCCCCTTAGTACACTTTCAGGCGGTGAATTGCAAAGGATCAAGCTCGCTTCAGAAATGGACAAAGGCGGTCAAATTTACGTTTTGGACGAACCATCAACAGGTCTGCATATGGGAGATATAAAACAGTTGATCGGGGTAATGAATCGCCTTGTTGAGCAAGATTCCACGCTTATTGTAATCGAGCACAATCTAGATATTATCTGTCAGGCCGACTGGATTATCGATATAGGTCCGTATGCAGGAGAAAATGGAGGTAAGATTATGTTTACAGGAGTGCCGAAGGATTTAATTCATTGCCAAAAATCTCTGACAGGAAAATACTTAAAAAACTATATCAAAGAATAGGAGACTGACTTCATGGGAACAAAAGAATTGGAAGAAAGTTATATACCTTTTCAATGTGCAGTTGTATCGGCTTCGAACCGATTTAATGTAGAGGGAGTTTCTACCGCGCAATACTATATACTTGAGACTTTGTATAAGCACGGCTCGAAAACTACGAAAGAACTTGCCCAAATGAGAGGTATTTCACAATCGGGTATTTCAAAATTGACAAAACGGTTGTTGGATAAACAGTATATCCTTCAGGAAAGACAGAAGAATGATCGCCGTTCTTATAATATAGTCCTTACCCAAGAAGGGAGGGCCTTTTTAAATCGTGTCGAGGATTTCGGAAACGAAATTATGAATCTAATTGAAGAAGCATTATCGACAGAAGAAGTACACTCTTTTTCAATGATGTGCAAAAAAATTACGAATTTACATGTAGAAAAGCAGAGTTGAGTTGGCAGCGATGTATTCGAAACCAATAAAGTGATTGTAGCCTATCCAGTGCCCAAAATGCCAAGTTATTTACTATTTACGCTGATTGTATAGTTAAAGAATATGGTGTGTGCGAAAAAGGATTTATTGAGTGAGTTTTTTGTAACAAAGTATAAAATTAAATGACAGGAGTTTGATCCTATGAGTGCAATAGCTAAAACCCCTCAGCCGCCTTACTATGCGGTAATATTTACTTCGGTAAGAACCGAAGGTGATAATGGGTACGAAAAGATGGCTAACGAGATGGTTGAAAGGGGATTTAGTCAGCCAGGTTTTCTGGGGGCAGAAAGTGTTAGGGACGTTACTGGCGTAGGCATAACTGTATCGTATTGGGAATCGCTAGAAGTTATTGAAAACTGGAAGAATCATACTCGTCATAAAGTAGCTCAAAAACTCGGTCAGGACTTGTGGTATGAAAGTTTTGCAACGAGAGTCTGTCAAGTGGAGAGCCTTGGGCTTTTTAAAATTCATGACGATGAATAATAAAAATGATAGCTATATGACATGGGTGGAGCTTGTTGCCACACGAAGAGATCCTTGTATGCTCACTTGAGAATTAGATTTAAAAACATCGAGATAAAAATACGATATTGCTGGTTAGATAAAAAGTATTAGCGTAATGCTGATACTTTTTATCTACATACTAACTATTGCACTATATTTTTCGGATTTCTCATTTCAAATTGATCTATTTATATTCTAGCAGCAGTCACTTAGCAAAAGGTATGAGATATATTGAGCGTGATGCAAAAGAGGATTTGCCAGCATTTATCAAAACATTGCCTACTCACGATAAAGCAAGTTGTGTATTGGCTTTGAAATATATGATAGAACTTTATCAACAATTGAGAGCATATAACAGTACGCCTAAATTAGTCATGCGAACATCAGCAGAAGAACAATCAATTATCTATTTAAATAATATTAAAAATAAAACGGAATCCAAATAAGAAAGTAGAAAGTTTTATCGTAATGCTGATACTCCTTATGTGTATATTAATTATGATTATGTTATGTAATGAAATTAACTTAACTTTTAGGGGTAATTTTATGGATAAAAGACCTAATAAATGAGAAGAGTCCGTACCTGTTGTAGCATGCGTATAATCCAGTGAATTGGTATCCGTGGGGAGAAGAGGCGTTTGCGAAGGCGAGGGAAGAAGACAAGCCTGTGGTTTTGAGTATCGGCTATAGTACGTGCCATTGGTGCCATGTTTCCAAAGGTTACATCGCGTTATAAGGAATTTTCTATGAAGCATTGATTAGATGTACTGAAATAAAATTATCATACTCTAGATAAAGTCAGAAAGGGTCACTCACTGAGCGACCCTTAAATAGATAGTGGACTACCAAGTGAGCAATAGAGCGTATCGGTTGTCGATTAATAAGATTGTTGTTGCTCATTTTATACTTCCTACTTAGCTCTTTTTCTTGCCTGTAATATGTTCTACATCAATTCGAATC